>Ga0209416_1001059_pt1 | contig 21586 bp, 29 predicted proteins | sample RifGroF1_FD_184001 | JGI IMG/M metagenome (GOLD analysis project Ga0209416, IMG submission 184001) | Groundwater microbial communities from Rifle, Colorado, USA - Groundwater F1 (SPAdes) (version 2) | ecosystem: Environmental > Aquatic > Deep subsurface > Groundwater | place: Rifle, Colorado...
CGTTCCCGTTTGTTCTCAACAAATATTCTGGTAAAACTATTTACCGGAACCCGTCCATGGGGTCTATCTTCCCTCGCTATTATAGCAAAGGAAATCCCGCGCGGGATTGTGTCGAAGATTGATATTAGATTATTCACCTTGAACTCCTTTGAGATAAATTAAAAAACCCTTGCTTTAGCGTGTGCAAATAATCGAGTTCTTTGGTAAGAAATCCATTCACGTCCAAAACAAGGGTATTTATTTTCATTTGATTAAACTCTGATTATTTGCGTATGTAATCTATAAAAGTTAATTTATAAAAGCAACTATACATTAACATTTTTATTTCCGGTCCTATTATTATCTGTATATTATCGGTAATTTACCAATGTATTTATCTAGCTCTTCCTTGGTAGAACAGTTCATAAACCCGTTGAACAGCTCATCTTTCTTTAATTTTTTATGGATGATCTCCCAGCTTCGGGCTTCGTGAAATTTGTAGCCCAACCCTTCATACCCTTGCGCGTTGGAGATTTTGTACGTTATCGCGATCGGTTCTTTCCCGGCTAAGGCATTGCTGTAAGGAATCGATTTCCCTATCTGCAATATCCCCGCATACTGCAATAGCCGCGTCATCTTGTTTGCTATCGGAGGAAGATTCCTGTTCCCTAACATTCGCATAGTTAAATATTTTTCGTCCGCGCTTCTTGCATGAATAAAGAACACCTTCTCGCTTTGCGCGTTCAAATTGTTTTTTAACTTTTCAATTTCATTCTGCTGTGAGTTTATTGTATCGGCTGTTTTTGCTTTAAACTCCTCTACATCCGCAACTGTCCGCTTCATTAATTCCCCTTGCAAACTGAATGCTAAATCCTTTAGCACGTTCATCGGCAAATTCGCTACATCTAACGCTGGCATTAATGCCATGTTATCACCGTTCATAACTCATCTTCCTCTATTTGAAATTTCTGTCTCATCGCATAACTCCAGTCACTTATAACTTGTAGGATATGCTTTACTTCGTCTTTTACTACTTTACTTGGTGATTCCGGCAAATACATTAACGTTGGTATCTGTAACATCTCATTCCCGATAAACCCCTTTTTACTTCGTCTTTTACTACTTTACTTGGTGATTCCGGCAAATACATTAACGTTGGTATCTGTAACATCTCATTCCCGATAAACCCCTTTGTTTTATCAATCCAACTGAAAATTTTTCCCATCTCCTTATACTCTTGCACGGCTTTGCTCTGGCGCTCTTTCAGTTTTTCAACTTCTTTGTGGAGGGATTCAAGTTCATCTTTCTTTTCTTTTACTTCCCTTAACCCTTTAAGCTCTGTCTCAGCTTTTGTTAATTCGCCCTTTAACTTCCGCAATTCCTCTTGCTTTTGTTCAAGCGCTTTTGTGGCTTCTTTGTCATCCTTTTTCTTCATCAAATTTTGGATTGTTATGTCCTTACTCGATAGCTGTTCTTCTTTTTCCGCTAAACTTTCTTGCAGCTTTTTATAAGCGCCGTTTATGCTCAGTTGGTTTTCATCAAGCGCTTTTATCAACTCCGGATCAGCGTTCTCAATCACTTTTTTTGCTTTGCGATATGTTTCTTTACCACCTAAACCAATAGCAGTTGCAACTTTGTCATTCGTTCTTCCTTCTTCGTCTTCTCGATGTACCAATGTTGGCACATCGGGAGAATTCTTCAAATTCGCATCTTTTCTTTCTCTTGCCTTTTCCCGTTCAACCGCTTCAAGCCTTCGCGCTAAATCCATTCTTTCGGTAAATGAGAAGTTCTTCCGGTTTTCGTTCTCGCTAATTTCTATCATCAGCCGGTGTTCGTAATCGCGTACTGTAAGCATCCTTACTTCCACTTGCATATATCCAAGCTGTTTCATTGCCATCATTCTTCTTTCGCCGGCAAGTAAAACCTTCTCCGGCGTAACAACCGGCGGATTGATCAAACCATTTACCAGGATATCCTCAGCTAATTCCGAAATATCCCCAAAATCTTTTCTTATTCTATCCTCGCGGATAATAACATCACCAATATTTACAAGCATGTTTCTCTCTCAGTTTTTAGTTTAGTTCTTAATCATAATCTTATTCTTAATCGTACTCTTTGCGGTTTGGTAATTGCGATGGAACGTGTAAAAATTCTCCGGTCTAACCTTCGCCTCAACCACTCTAACAGCAATTAACGGCTCACCCAATAACATTACAGCCTTTAACCTTCTTTCCCCCGCCAACAGCACGTATTGCCCTTTTCTTGATTCAATTACATGTATAGGGTTGTGTAACCCTTCACTTTTAATATTCTTTGCAAGCGCGGGAATATCTCCGTAATTTTTTCTTACCTTTTCAAGAACCACAATGTTACTTGCTACGATGTGTTGAACGATCTCCATGTGAACTCCTACTACTAATTTGTTATTTGGTTCGCCTTTGGCGAATTGTCGTTTGTTTTTTGGTTCCCCCGGCATCTATTCCTTCTTGCAAACGGCCAGTGTCTAAAACACTTATCCGCATCCGGTTTCCGTTCTATCACGTTTTGTTTGATCTTCTTTGTGCAACCCGGTTCCGTACATTGAACAGTAGAGAAAACTCTAAAATCTTGTTTGCTCATAAAACCTTCTCCCTTAAATAATTTACTCCTTGAATAATTCCAACAACAACAATGATAACGCAAAACAGCATACAGCAAGCAACTGCTATTCTTTCCGAAGTTGTACTTGGTCCTTTTCTGAATCGACAATCTTTAGCTTTGGCACAAACACGGCAGTCATAATGCATGGCAGCTTCATAACTCTCACATGCTTGCTCATCTTCAATCGGCTTATCTACTTCTAATTCGTAATTCCTAATTCCTATTTCTGTTCTCATGCTTTCACCTCATTCAAAAAGTATTCAGACTTCCCCCTCAGAATTCCTTCTTCAAAACTTTCTTTACCAATCTGTTGGTTTGCTTCTCTTAGGGCTTGATTTTCTTTGGTAAGTCTTGCACATTCTTCGCGCTCTACCGTTAAAGATTTTTTGGTTGCTTTCATGCGGTTTTCCGTAACAATAGTTATATAGGTAGCCGCAAAAAGATGAATAATAACTCCTACAACGAATGCATAATAAAGGATGGAAATTAGTTCGGCGTTCATGTTATTTTCCTTTGAATTTATTTTCTAATTCCTAATTTTTAATTCCTAATTAACTGAACCGCTCGAACGTTGCTCGAACAATACCCGAACGATAACATTAGGAATCTTTTATATATTAAGTTACGTTTCATGTAGTTCTTTGAAATTGTTTTGCGTATGAGAGAGCTTCTTCGGGAGAGATTTCGTAAGCCTCAACAAAACTTTTGATCCTTGCCATCAGTTTCATGTTCCGCCCGGCAAAAGCCATGTTGATGTTGTTCTTTGAAACAAAAAGCATATCGGCAAGATAAATCTGAACCCCGTCCTTAACGTTTTGCAATAAATTGTAGGCTCTGGCTTTTATCTCTTCCCGCTCCTGCAAAGAAAATATAGTTTGCGGTTTGCGGTAGTCTTTTTTATTTTGTGTCTGTTCTAAATTCATTTTTAACTCTGTTTAATTGTTGTCTTATAAATTCAAAGGAAACTGTATGTCTGATTTCAAACCTGGAGAAATTGTATATCTCGTTGTGGGTAGCCCGGCGATGGTAGTTAAAGAATTCGCTGATATTGACGGTGACCCAAACGAATGTATTGTGTTATGCCATTGGTTCGAGGGAATTAAATTATTCGAACAAGAATTCGGTGCCGAAGAATTAACTCGTAAAAACCCTAACATTATTCCGCCTCACACGGTTTTTGTTCAACGATAACAAGGTGTAACTGATCTTCATCAAATGGCTCCCGGTGGAATTGGTTTTGTCCATCAAACCAATCACAAGTTACCTGGTTCTCTTTGTTGTATCCTCTTACACACATTTTAGTTCCGTTTGGTGTAGATGTAACAACATCACCGGTTTTGAATTTTCGTTCTTGTGTTTTCATTTGTTCATCCGTGTTATTTTGTTCTTACTGTTAATGGCAGATTAAGTTTTGTAGCATTAAAATGATGTTTCTTAAAAAATGCTTGTAAACCTTTCCGCGGTTGTTTTTGTGTTTGGTCTGCTGTTTTCATTTTGTGCTCCTTTGCTTTGTTTTTTATTTCATTTTAAGTGCGTTGTAAAGATAAATGATTATAAAGTCATTGTCAAGTATTTTTTTATATTTATTTAACTTTTGTTTATTTGTTTGGTTTCTATGCTAAAAAGAAAAGAATTAATTAGAAAATTATTAAAGAATTCCGGTATCAAGGATGTTCAAATAGCAAAAATGCTTGATATGACCGCCGCAAATTTTAGCTATCATATGGCAAAAGAGGACATTGACCTTGATTTATTCAACCAAATATTAAAAACCCTTGAAGAAAAAAAGGGAATTAAAATAAATACCCCAACCTCCCAAAGTTATACCGTCCACGATGAAAGTTTCCATAAAAAAGCTGAGGGAGAAGGGATGCACGGAAACTTTATTGGTGAACCGAAGGAAATAAACTACAACGGTATTACCAGCGCAACTTTAGAAAGGGTAATCAAACCTTACGAGGATCTGATTGAGATGCTTAAACTACAACTCGCAGAAAAAGAAAAACGGATAAGAGAATTGGAAGAACAATTAACAAACAAAAAAAGAGGTGTACCATGAGAGTGGCAATAATTTTTATAATAATGTTTTTTAATGTTGGGTTTGCACAACTAACCGAGTACGAAAAAAATGCTCAATCTTTTGAGATTGAGAAAGTTAAACTTGGGTGTACGCTTAAAAGTTTTTTGGCAATATATCCTTCAGCACGTGAATATAAAGGTCTTAATTCTGCGGTCGGCGTAAAGTACTATTCTGTCCCGAACTTAAGATCGGGATTTGTCTTTTTTAATAAATGGGAAGATGCTTCTTTTGAATTTTATGAAAACAAATTGTATTCTATGTCGTTTACTTATTACGACGGGAAAGCCGCGGGGATAAAAAATGCTTCATGGGCGTTCGCAAATCTCCTTGCCAGGAGAATGGGTGAACCGAAACATGACCCTAGTTTAAGCCATTTACTTTGGGTCTTTGATAACATTAAAATTCGTTTCGATTTGAAAATTTATAGCAATAAAGACATGATTCTTGTAATTCAAGATGACGCAATAATGGACAAAATCGATGAAGGGAAAAAGAAGACTAAAAAAGTTAAATGAAAACTTGAAAGGAGAAATATGAAAAAGATAATTATTTTTATTACCATAATAGTAAATATTGCCGTTTATACTCAAGAGTACTATCCTCTAAAGGTTGGTAATGTTTGGGAATATAGTTTGGGGAAAACGGGAGCCATTAAAGTAAGAATGTTTATTGATAGCTACAATAAATTTACAGATGAATATACCCTCGTTCATATTTTCAAAGCAGCGTCAATTACCAAGATAACAAAAATGATTCTTGATGTCCGTAAAGATGCTATTATAAGGGTTGCTTGTTTTGATGATGCTACTTCGGAATGGGTTGAATCTGGCATAATAGAGCTAAAACTTCCTTTGGTCGTAGGGTCAAAATGGGAAACTAACACTAATATGAAAAGGACTTATGAAGTAATTAAAAAATCAACAGAGATTTTGAATGGTGTTACTTACAACGATGTTATGGTAGTAAAAAGAACTTTGTTTGAAGGCAAAGAAAAATCTTATTGGTTGGAATACTATGCCCCGAATATCGGGTTATTAAAAATAACTGATTTATCTGGGAAGGAACTTGTGCAATGGCTCTCGTTTTTTGAAACTACAGATTAAAATCAATCTGGTTTTAATATATAAAATATTTTAACAACTAACATTCAAAGGAGTTCACATGGAAAAGCGTAGATACGCCCCGCCCCCTTTCGGCTATTTTTGGGATAAAGAATCTCAGACCTATACCGTAAATAAAAATGAAAAAGATTGTCTCCTTTTCATCTTCAAATTGGTTGACAAAGGGTTTAAACAAAAAGAAATAATTAAACAACTAAATGATCAACCCGGGAAATACGTTACACGAAAAATAAAACAATGGTCACTCACCACCATTGGCTTTATGCTAAGAACTCAAAGGCTTCAGTTCTACGCCGGATTTGATGAGCATGGTAAAACCGGTACATGGAAGCCGATTATTTCTCCTGAATACTCGACAAAATTAATTGAAAAAATTGGAGCCGAAAAACCTAAATTACGCCCGCGAAAAAATATTTTCCTCATCTCTAATCTTAATATCGCTTTTTGCGGACACTGCAACCAAACCGCCAAAGCAAGTTTTGTTAAAAGATTGAAAACTAATACTGCCGACTATTATTATAATTGCGGCAATAAAGAAGTACACGGCTTATCAGCCTGTCCGGAGAGTAAACTCGTTCGTCAGCATCTTGTTAATGATCTTCTTCTCGATAATATTACTTCACACCGGGTTAATCTTACAAAAATAAGAGCGTACACAAAAACCAAAGAAGAAACAATAGTAATTAGATCAAACCAAATCATTCATAACCTTAAAATAGATGCAGATAAAACACTTGAGGCAATTTACTCCTCTACTTCGTTTAACCCAAAATATGTTGAAAGACTTAAATCGATAATAACCGAAGTAGATAATCAACTAAAGATCAAAACAGAAAAATTTGATTTCAGCAAATTCAAGTTTGGAAGATTTGAGGGAATGACTATCCTTCAACAACGCGAAATCCTTAAAAATCTTGTCCGGTCCATTCATATATTCAGAGATCACATCGTTATAAATTATTATTTTGCAATTTCTGCAACCGGTGAAACAAAAGTAAGGTTGAATTATGAGAAAAAGCAAACTTCGCTTTGATAAAAAAGGCACTCCTTTTGTCTATATCCGCTTTTTAGATGCAAATGGTAAAAGAGTTGAAAAATCTACCGAAATTCTCAAAGAAGATAGGCTTCTCGCAGAACAGTTCAAGACTATTTTTGATTACGAACAACTGCAAAACAAAACTAATCCCGAACGCATTGCCCCAAATGCCCCATTACAATCAGCGTTTAATCACTTTCTAAAAAACAATAAACAAAAGAATAAAAAAACTATTTACGAATACAATAATTTTTTTAAGAAACTCACAAAGGTTTTTCCCTCGGATTCCGATTGTTCTGAATTAACAAAACTTTCGGTAGAAAAATTTCTGAACGAAGTTAAAGAATGGGATTATGCTCACAACACAAAAGCAAATATTTGTAAGAACATGAAACATTTCTTAGATTTTCTTTTCGAGTACAACTATATCCCAAATTCTTTTAAATTGAATAAGAATGTTATCACCACTCCAAAGGTATCAAACATCGTTATTTTTTCAACTGAAGACATTGCCAAAATTCTCTCGGCGCTCGAAAAAAGAAACACCAACTTTCAAACCATGATGTATATGCTTTTCTACACCGGTCTGCGCCCTACAGACATTTACAAAATAGAGGTAAAAGAAATTGATCTGCAAAAAGGGATATTTTTATACTATTCACAAAAAGGGAAAATTGACAAAATACGTCCTATTCATTCCGTACTTCTCCCAATTTTAGCAAAAAGAATAAACGAAATAAAAGAAGGGAGAATTATAAATTATGCCGGAACCGATGAGATGGGACGGGCGTTTAGAAGATTCCTGGCTACAAAAGACGTTAAACTTTCCGGTAAAGGCTATACGCTTCGTACCCCACGAAAAACATTTGAAACAATTGCGTTTGAACAATCTGCACGAGTAGAAAGCATTGCGGAATTAATTGGACACTCGGTCGAAATAGCTGCGAAACACTACAGGAGAATAAGTACGGATGAGATGCGAAAAGATTTAGAAAAGGTAACATTCTTAACAAATAATGGGGCAAAAGTGGGGCAATAAAGAAAGGGAATCTTATGGAGTAAAGCCATTAACTGCTTATTTTATAATAATCTATCTAATGTGGGCTCTATAGGATTCGAACCTATGACCTTCTGCACGTCAAGAAAATCAATGATTTTTTTAACCTTTTAAAATATCAAAAATTGAGTTTTATTCCAAATTTTGCAGTGTTAATTTATAGAAGCTGAAATATATTAACCCTTAATCCCGCTCCTTTTTACATATTACCGGGGCAAATTGGGGCAATTACGCCCCAACCAAATAACCAAGTCCAGCGGCTCCAATTATCCAAAGCCATTTAATTACTTTATCCCAAAATGTTGGAGTTAAATTTTTAACCTCAGTCATTAACAGGTTAATCGAATTATCCTTTACAGAATTTATAGAATCCTTATCCGTACAAATCCTTTTCCATATCCCTATCTGTTCTTCTAAACCCGGTACTTTGATCTCATTCAGAAAATTCAGATCAATAAATTTTTCCGTAACAAATTTAACTTCTTCTTTTGGAATATTTATAGCATTGCTATCAATCGCCTTCATCCCGCTTTCTCCGGGCCGGAATTTCTCATAGTTAGCGATTACACTATCAACATTGGAAGTATTCTTAATTTCTTCCTTCGTTTTTTCTTTCTCTTTTCCTTTGATGTAAATATAATGATCGATCGTAACTATGCTATCGTTTCTCGCTCGGGTTAACGAATCATATTTCTCAACTAACTTTTTATTCGCTTCCAACTGAATTTCAATTTTTGCGTTTTGTTGATCGATCAAAAAATTCTTTTTGAAATTAAGATATCCAAGTATTCCAAGTCCAATTAATACTAAGATTAAACCTATATTTATTCCTACGTTTTTCATATCTCACCTGTTAAAAATTTTCTACTGAAATAACAACCTCTTTCATATATGCCTGGCCAAGCGCCGCAGTATCTTCAAGCGAAACTAAAATTTCATAAACATTCCCATCCGTCAAACCGCTAACATCAACTGCAACATTCTTTAAAGAGTATGCTAATCCCGTCGGTACTGTATAAGCTACATTAACTTCAGTTAATGATCCGGCTTTCAAATACATTGTTGATACTGTATCGATTGTATTCCCCCCAAGATTTGCAATTATTCGAACATTCTTATTCCCTGTTTTATGCCGGTAATAGGTTCTTATTTTCAACCCTTTGCTGGTTGACTGTGACCATATTTTTGTTGCCGCTGAGGTTGCATCATTTGTAGTTGCCGCTTCTGAAAGACTGTTAAAAATATCGTAAGAAATATTTTGCTGCACCCCGCCTATCCTTAAACTTCCACAATCAAAAGCCGAAAGCGTTTTTATTACACTTGCAACTGTAAAATCAAGTGAATTGGTATAGTCATATCCTACGCCAATTGTATATCGCGAAACGTTTAATATTCCTAAAATGAAACTTGTTATCCACTGGTAGGTTGCATCATCTGAGGCAAGATTAAAATTATCTGAATCTAACATTAATGTGTCTGTTCCAAATGCAGTTACTCCGCCAAACGCTTTTAATTCGCCGCATAAATTTCCACTACCATACAGTTTGAGGTTATTGGTTTGCATATTTAATGCTTTTATCGTTCCGGCAAGAATTCTTAATCCCCAAAAATCCATAAGTGCAAGTTGCGAATTCGTTGTTATAACGTCATCAATGGCAAGCGTAGTTGCCGGGTTTGGAGAAACCATAGTACACTGAAGCAACTCAAATGCCGTTTTTGAATTGAAAGTAAAAGACAATAATCCAAACTGCGTCTCGGCAAAAAGAGTTCCGCTTTCCGGGAAATTCGAAGCATCGGCTACGTTAATAGTTACCGATCCTGATGTCGGTATTGTAACTGCTCCTGTAACTAATGTTGATGGAGCTGTCTCAAAGCGGTGTGATGGCAAAATGTTGTAAAATAGTTTGAATATGTTTGTATATCTTCCATCGCTAATACTAGTTATTCCCCCCGCACCAATGGAAACGTAGGCAAGTACATATTCATAGGCTGTTGCGGCTCCGGTTGTTAGTCTAAAAGCAAGAGTATCATACTCATAAATAATACTGTCTGCTACTCCGGGATCGGGAATTATCCACCCGCCTACTTTGAATTGTGTCGCCGCTACATCAGCGCCGGTATAATCTTCTTCTAAGGATAATTCTGTGTCTGAGGTTACCGAGAGAATATTATAAGCAACAGCACCAATAATAAGTTTTCTGTTTGTCCCGAATATTTCAGTAAACTTTGTATCTGTGCCGTAAATTGTTGAACTTCCGTTCGTAAGTTCTACCATTCCCTCCTCATAATTTGTAACCGCATGACTTACCAATAGTTTATAATTTCCCGGACTATACGCAGATACATCAATTATAAAAGGACTTGTCAGTTCAATTTTATGAGGGTTTGCATCCGTCCCCTTTGCTATTCCTACACCGGAATTTATTTGTAATCCCCATGTGGCAATTTGCGTAACAAACCACTCTAAACCGTATGTGCTCGTCTCGGTTTGGCTAACCATTAATCCATAAGTATCTATTAACGCATCCAAGCCATAGTAATGGTTACGATTAATAAGCTCTTGAAACCTTAAAAATTCAATTTCATTTAATTTTAAGTTATCTTTTATATTCGTTTTCATTAGTCCACCAAGATTAAATTTGTGTCAACCGGTATTAATTCTTCTATTTCTCCCCTTCGCAAATTCAAGTAATCCATGTCATCCGCTCCAATCATAGCTCCGTCTTCATCCAAAATTGGGATAGCCGTTTCATCCAATATTTTCGGGATATACTCAACTACAATAAGTTTATTGCTTCCAACTATCATACTTGGGTCTGAAAGGACTTCACGCCCAACAATAAAACCGCTGCTTGCAAATGTGTAAAAATCAATTGTAAGATCAACCGCATTATTAATGTTAAGCAGTTTACTTACATCGTCTAATATTCCCGCTTCCGTCCCTCTCGCTAAATTTATTCCATAGCGGTTTGCAAGATCGGTCTTAAGACTTGCTTCGCTCCGTGTTGTGTTAATAATTCCATTCTCTTCACAATTTTTTATTAATCCTTTTCCGGTCCAATCCGCGTTCGGCAATCCTTCAATTTCGGTTAAAGCATAACTAATCGATGTTGCAATTGCAGTATATAAGCCGGTAAAGATTTCATTTATTTTTACAAACGAAGCCGTAAACTTTAGTATCTTATCTTTTATCTGCTCTATGGTCATTCTGCCGTTATCAATTTTTGATTTAAGTCTTTTTCAACCGATGTTACCGTGGTTGAATCAGTAGTTTTTAAATAAGTAAATCTCGGCACTTCTGTTTCCGCACAAATAATATCAGCTTGATAGTTATTCACAAGAAGTGATTTCAAGTTTAATTTTTTTATCCCGCTTATATCTAAAACAATGTTCAGAATATCGTTGTAAAGAATTGTCGCCGCATAATCTACTTTTGGTTCAATGTAATTTGCAATTGCAGCCGCAACAGCGCTAAAGACTATTTCTTTACTTGTAACTCCATCTCCCTCATAATCAAAAACCACATTAATTGATTTTAACAATGCGTTATAACAAACTAAACCGTTACATGCTCTCTGATTTGCATATACGCTCGCGGCAATGGCAAGTAGTTCTACGTTTGTGTACGGAGCAAAAGAATTCTTTAGCAAGTATAATTTCACTCCCATGTTTGCCGGATCTGCTTTAACCAAAACTTTGTTAATAGTTGTTTCAACTGTTTTTGCTAATGCTGTATAAAAATCACGAGTGCCCTGGTTAAGCGTTTTTATATAATTCCTTATCCGCTCTCTAAATACTTCATCGCTTTCCGCATCCCCTCCTCCAACGGAAGGGACTAAATTTGTTACCGTAACTCCGGATATTGGTATAACCAATTGAGTTAATTCATTCACCCCAACTCTTGTTTTTTTGCCGGTATTGCTGCTTTCTGCAAGAACTGCATTCCCGATGCTGTTAGAGATTACATCTCCAACCAGCAAATTACTTTTCCCTAAAATTATTTCTTCAGTAGTAACTACTTGTTCGCCGCTTATAATACTTTTAACCGCGGTGCCGGAAACAATGACGGTATCCGTTGGTCCATTAAATAATAAAACATTACTACTCTTTGATGCGCTGTTTATAGTTAATCCCAACTTTGCCCCCAAAGCAATAAGATCACTTCCTTTAGACGTATCGAGAAACATTTTCCGCTTTTGCTGAAACAGATCGTTCCATAGTTCGTATAGCACATTTTTTACAGCTGTTAAAATTGCACGACTAACCGATTCCAACCCTAAAAATGTTATTTTGCTCTGGTTTGCGACAAAATCACCGCTTAAATCTTTTAGAATTTCGTTCGGTGTTTTCATTATTCAACCAAACCCATTGCTAATTTTGATGGTCTTACTTCCGCTTTGCATTCATCAACGTAAGATTGATATGCTATTCTTGTTGCATCTGTTACGCTAAGTTTTAGCATTTTAATTTCTTGGGGGATGGAATATTTTTCAGCTATTTTTCTCTCGATAATTGAATTATACTCTATCATCATTCTGCAATTGTCAAGTATTGGCTTAATTTCTGCAAAGGTTAATTCAACCGCTTCAATTTCCGCCGGTTGTTTTGACAAAATATCTACATCAGTACTATCTACACCAAGATATTCTACTCCATCCAATTCATCATAATGGATTATCTTATCCTCTTGGTTTGTGCTGCCAAAACTCAGCGTTGTAAATTCTGTAATTACTTTTTTAGCTTTGAAATATCGCATGATATTCTCCTTTTTCCTTGTTTTTAATTAACCATGTTTTTACAAATTCGAGAAGTAAAGAATCAATTACCTTTACCATTTGCATTAGTACATAAATTAATGAGTTTGTACGTTTCGAGTGCGCCAAATATGAGGCTATTCTGTTTATGTCTGGATGCTTTTTCAATACTCTTTTTATTTTATATAATGATCGTTTCCGGATCAATCTGTTATTAAACCATGTTCTGTAACCAACAAAGTCTATTCCATCAGCAATTAGTCCTATTTGCGTCTTTTTGTTCGTTACCAATTTGAGTTTTGCAAGCAATTGTTTTAAGATCTCGAGAACTTGATGCAAAAATGTTTTACTTTTAGAAAGAATTACAATGTCGTCCATATATCTAATTACATGAATACATTTCAGAACTCTTTTCAACAGATGATCTATGGGGTTTAGCGCAAGATTGGCAAATAACTGTGATGTTACATTGCCCAAAGGAAGTCCCTTGCCCGTTCCATCTTTATAAAACTTCTTTAATAATTCAAGCGTGGGTTTGCATTTTATTATTCGGCTTAATTGATAATCTAAAACTTTGTGATTAATCGTATAGAAGAATTTCTTAATATCAACCTTTAAGTAATACCCTTCATTCTTGTAATTCACCAAATATCTTTTCAATAGATCACTTGCACTGTGTGTTCCGCGTCCTTTAATGCACGCGAACGTTTGATCAATAAACTTGCATTCAACTTTTTCACGAATAGAGTTTAGGACTGCATGTTGTACGATCCTATCCTCAAATTGCGGAGCTTGAATTAAACGAACCTTTGGATCGGTAATATAAAAATCCCGTGTAGGCTGCACTTTGTAGGTGCCGTCCTCAAGTGATATTAATATTCTGTTTAAGTTGCTCACTAAATTGCTTTCAAATTCTATTATTGAGTGATAATAACTTTTGTTTTTCTTCACTTCGTAAAATGCTTTATGCAAAGCTTCATAATTGCACCAGCTCGATTTCAAATTTCCTATTCTCTTCATTCTTTTTTTATAAGTTCCTAAATAATCAGAATTTCGCACTTACTACTTTAATTATTATTCAGTTGCATTTTTGCCAACTGTGGACAAGGAAAACGCTCCCTTTGATAGATTGCATCTGCTACGCCTTAACGTAATAGCTTTCAATATAAATATCAGAGTCACGCCCGCGCCGAAACATTTCTATTTGAATTAGTACGATTGTTATTCAAATTGACATTCCAAACTCCGGCATTAGTTGAATTATTCCAATTGCCGCCGAAAATCGGGCACATTATTAAGCCTTTCCCTTCTGTTCATCGTCTCCAAGTTCTTTCTTTATCCATGCTCCTATCATCTTACCAACTTCGTCTATATGTGTTTGAGATACTCTATGCTTTTGCAGATCAATGTATTTTAGTTCTGCTGCAAGGTTTACAAATTGCCTTAACAATTCATGCTTTATGTTCAAATCAGAAAACGTAGTTTTCTTATAGAACTTTTTGTTGATGGTTATGGCGGATTCAAATATTTCATATCCGGTCTCCCTTATTTTATTTGCCAATAAATACTTTTCATGTTTAGGAAATTGCTTAAGCATGATGTTGTTGTAAACCATCATGTCTCTAATCTTTTTTACTATTAAATGATATTCTGCCATTTCCTTTTCGTTCTTCTTAATTATCGCTCACTATCGTTCGCTGTGCATCTAAACATAAAGGCACGCCCGCGCCGAAACATTCCTACCTGAATAAGCACGATTGTAATACAAACTGACACTCCAAACCCCGGCAGTAGTAGAATAATCCCAAATGCCGCCGAAACCCGGGCACAGTTCATTTATCAAATATTGATAGAAGTAATCTGTCCCAAATAAATTAATTCCACCCGTGCTCATACCGCTTACATCTGGTAATCCCAAAGCTCCTAATTTATAATTTACGTTTGTACGGGATGTATTAAACGGCAAAACTTGGTTTGTGCTATTGCCAAACTTTTGAGCAAAAACTCCACCATTTGCAAAATTGGGAACGATCTCTTCCATTAATGCCGCAACACCGGTTGCCCCAAAATGGTCTGTTGCACCGGCATTTGATCCCGTTATATTTTTAATAGCTACACTTTCTTTTAAAATGTAGAATTTGCCTTTAGTGATTGTTCCGGCACTTGTCCATACCTGAGCTGTTGCACAAGCAACCTTAATGTTGTTTGCATCAATAACATCTGATATTTTCCATATCTTACTATTCAGATCAGTAATGCCTCCTACGGCTGTAATCATTATCCAATTGTTTACTAATAAACCATGATTTGTTGCTTTTATTTGTACTTTCGTATTAGTATCCGTGGCAACCGCAGGTGTAACGTTTGCAGTAACGGCTGATTGTGTCCAAGTCCCATCTGTCCCGGCGGAAGTTTCAACAAACGTAAAAGGAACTCCGGCAACTTTAGCAACAAATCTTAAAGCGGCTGCTGAGGGATTGGTCAAAGTAATCCCGGCTGTGTCTAATGCCGCTGCATGAGCAGTAAAAAAAGCAGTTGCTGTAATTGTCGCGCTTGTGTCAAATGCTTGCTGGTAAGAAACTCCGTTAATCGTAAGATCAATAGTACCGGCGGTTATTGCTGCAAGAGTATCGGTTAAAGCTTGTGCAACTGCCGCGTCAAAGGCAAGCGTTGATATAATTGCCGTTAATCCTTGTGCTATTTGCCACTGGTCCCCTTGAATGTCTGCAACTCCGCAATTTTGCCCGTTGTGGGTTGTCTTGGCAAAAAGAGTTCCGCTGCCGTTCTTTCTTGCTTCATTGCGCGAAGCCCAATACGCATCACTGCAAGCGGTAAATGTACATGTTGCGTCATCAATGTCTGCACCATAATTGTTCGCGCCCTTGGGGTAATTTTTATTTGTTAAATACCAGGCACAATTAGTTGTACTTGTAGCCGCTTGCCCATGGGCAAGGCTTAACAATGCAATTGCCGAACTTATAAACATAGACCAAATAGCAAAATCATTTCCGCGACTTTTTGCAACTGCCCAAGCGCCGCCGTAAGTATCGGTAGGAGATTGAGAATTACTTTTACAAGAAGAAAAACTTCCCGGAAAGTTTGCAGTAGTAGCTATTCCACCTGAGGTATAGGTTTGTGCGGTTGTTAAGCTAACCACAATTGTGTTTGCATCGGTAATTCTTATTACTGTTTTTGTGCCGTTAAGGTCTGTCATGCCTACAACACCGCTAATAACTAATGTCATCGCGGAGGGGGTTCCGGTTGTTAATCCGTGAGAAGTTGCCGTTACCGTTACTTCTGCACCGCTTGCCGTTGCGTTAGTAATTGTTATCGCTCTATCGCGTCTTAACGCCGCATCAGCCGCAATCGGGTTTCCGTTTTTAATAGAACTTGCAATACCGCTCGTGCTCAAGACAAAGTTTGTAAGCGACCATTTATATTTATCAATAAAGAAGCCGTCTTTAATTACGCCGCCATCAATGAATGAACGGTGCAAAGCATAACCGGCGGCGTTGGCGGCTGTTTCGTTCTCGTAATCATAAACACTTGCAATAAGCACTTTGTTAATATTTGTTGTCCCGTCATGTAAAACTTTGTAGTAAAACTTTGGCACCCAAACCATTATACTTCCATCACTGTATTGGTAGTTGCCGTATTGATCGTTACCAATTACATCATAACCGACCAAGGCAAGCATTCCGGCGGGCAAGGTATTTGGGCAAATACCAACGCCAAAACCGGCGGCTCCGGCAATACCTATGTAATTCAGCGTCTTCCCTAAAAAATTAGCTCGTTTTATTTTTTTCGTAACTCCGGCACTTACCGTTACCAATAAATCATCATCGGTAGGGGTTACTAATTCTGCATATTCACTTATTTTAGGCATTTCTTTTAATCTCCTTCAATATGGTTTCCATTTTCATCCCGTATGAATTTTTTATTTTCATCGAGTAGATATTTCAATAAATATTTTTTTAATTTGTTTATAAGCAATAAGATTTTCATGTTAATGTATCTTTTATCTTATATGTTAAACTTCAAACATTACAACTTTAATGCTCTTCCCGTCTAATGAAGCAGATGCAATAAATTGTAAATACGTTGCTCCGGCAAAGTTTTGCAGATCAAGATAAACGTACCGGTTGCTTCCAATTTGCACTACTATTGCAGCGCCGTCAAGATCGTAAACTTCTTTTAAATCAGTTTTCCCTTCTCCGGCTTTTATTGTTAAGCTTTTTGTGTCAAAAGCAACATCATCCGGTATTACCAATGCAGTTAATACGTGCTTTGCCATGTAAAGGATTTCACTGTCTGTTCCGCTAAAGGTTATTTGTGTGTATTCTTTCGTGTTCATTATTTTATCTCTAAGATTTGATTATTAATTGTTTTTACTTGCGCCGTTATTATCATTGCATTCCCCGATGCCTCAACTTCCAAATTTTCAACTTCACTTATCCGCGGATCGTTCTCAAGTTGGTCCATTATTTTTAACAGTAACATACCGTTTTGCAAATCTGCCGGTATCTCGCTTCCCGCAAGTTCTATCCCGATATTTGGCTCCAACGGGTAATCTCCCGCCTTCGTATAAATTCTGTTCTGCACTCCCTGGCTAACGGTTTCTTCATTCGTTAATATTTTCATTTCACCTACACCGTCTTCTACAAGTTCGTTTGGTAGATCCGTTCCCAATACATTCATTCCTATTTGGCTGCCGTAAACCGCAATTTGGTCATAGATTTTATTCAAGCCAATGCTCGATTCAACCTCAACCAATATCTCCGTCCCCGCCGTTATACCGCTGCTCAGAATATTGTTCTTTTGTAAAATCCCTTCTTCAGTGGTGTTATACTTTCGAGCTATACTCATCAGGGTGTCATACCCTGTAACCGTATGTGTTACCTCAACCAATTTATTTGTCTGCCCGTCAAACATTTTAGAGAATTGCTCTTCGCTTATTTTTAAATATTTATTCGCCGCCAATAATCTCTTTATCAATTGTTGTACACGGTTTAAATTCATCAATATTTCCGCATAATTGACTACATCAAATTCATCTGTTGCGTTTTGTTCAACTGTTCCTATCATAAAATCAATTATTGATAAGGAAGTTTCGAGATCACTTTTATATTGGTTGTAAGTCATTTAGAATATTCCCCCTTCCGGCCTTGATGTAACAAAGCTTCCAACATCCTTAACTGCATTTATTACAGTGTCTGCAACAAAACTTAATCCTTGCTGCGGTAAGGTTGCAATTTGTTTCATGGTCTCCATGCCCTGGTAAACGTCTTGCACGGTCTCATTGCTATTCACAAAATCTAAAGCATCGGAAATAAGCCCATCTTCCCCAAATAAACCATTTAGCGCAATAAGCAGTTGGTCTTTTGAGTTAGTTTTTACAAGCTTACCGATAATATCAAATTCAAAGGAATATTTTATTAAGTCTGAATTTTCTCTAGCATTCCCGCGAGTATTCCACGTAGAAACATTTATATTACCAAACTTGCCAAACTCGAAGCCGTAAAAATTTACGACATAAATAAACCGTTCACCGTCTCCCGTGCCCGGCAAACTTGCTGTTTTGCTTCTTAGGATTATTTCCTTCTCAAATTGCTTCAAACGGTTATAGCCGCTCATCATACCGCGATCTTTTACCCCAAACGTACCGTTAAAACTCAATCGTTCCGGTGCAAAATCATATTTATTCAAAAATACTTCGCTGTCTGTTTGCGTCATTGCATCTCTGGCTCTTAATCTAAAATCATATTGCTCCGGGAAAGTTTGCAAGTAGATAGTATCAACGCTCTCAGCAACATAGTTTTCGTCCACGTAATCGTCTATCTTGATCTTCAGAAGCTCAAAAACGATATAAGGCATTTGTGGTATGTTGAAATAGAGTTTCATTGGCAATAATACTTGAGCAAATACTTTGTTTTAATACGTCCGTTAAATAATCTATTCTCTAAAAATCTTAGGGTTGAAATTTGAATTTTCACTCTATTGTCCCTCCACTTGCTTTACCTGCGGTTATTGGTCCACCACCGGATGGTGCTGTGCCTGTAACATCCCCTGCTGCAAACTTAACTTTTCCACTTTTTACGAATGCTTCAAATGCGTTTGCCATCGCCTCAGCCATTTGCGTTGCCATCGCTTTGGCTATTCCCGTACCTTCTGCTTCCGGGATATTTGCTTGCAACGCATCTTCTAATGCTGATTTTAATGCCGCTGTTGCTAGTGCCATGTTAGTTGTTCTCCTTCAGTAATTTTTCTGCGTCTTGTTTTACTTTCATAAAGTCACTCATATTAACCGGTGGAGCAATGGTACTGCCGGTGTTTGTCGGTTGCGTCATTGCTATTATTGCATCTACAAAATCAATTAATATTTTTTTCAGAGTTAATGCGCTCGTTGAATCCCGCCCTTTAACATCGATACATTCCCCTTTAACAATCATTCCTTTTTTGTTCAGTTCTACCAAATTCTTATTCTGATCGGTAATAGTAACTCCATCCTTGCTCATCGTAATTACGTTCTTGTGTTTATCCTCAAGTATGGTTTTTTCTGCGTCTTTGGTATTATCCATAAATATTTTACTTATCAATTCCCCTTTATCATCAACCTGTTTAAGTAAACATTTACCATTTAATTCAAACTTAAAATTCCCGTTTGCTTCGCCGTCACCGGTTATTTTTACCCCAACATTTCCGTTCTTATCCTTTCCCTTTAGATAAAAATAATAATTACCGGCACCGTCATCGTTTATAACCAAATAGCGTTTTTTGTTGTTCCTTACCCCAATTCGTTTTCTTATCGCGTCAATATCATCAGTTCCCATCCTTAACTGTTTATCTACATGGCTTAATTTGATGTTATAGATCGATGAAATAACTACAATATCGTTCTCGTTCCCGTTTATATACGAGTACAGCAGCGCATCGCCCGATTCTTCAATAGCGCCGTTCCCGTCTATAATCTCCGGCTTCGGCAAAATCAAGTTCCCGTCTTCGCTGTTAAATTCGTTTGATGAAAAACTAATCTTCAGTAAATCATGCAGCACTCCGTTCATGTCCCGGAAATAGGTGTTTTTCTCTTTCCGGTTAAAGACCAACTTACCGACAAAAAAGATTTTTTCGCGCGAAACAATATTTTCATTTCTTTTTTTCATGCCATTGTCAACATTCCGTTTAGATCATTTTCATACTTACTTCTATTCTCGGTTGTATCTATTGGTGTTGCCGCTGTTGTTTTTCCATCTAAATTATTTTTCTTAAAAATAACATCCGGTTTACTTTCCATAGCTATTATGTGTTCGTTAATAACTCCCTTTGCCTGTCCGCGAACCAACTGCATAGCGGTAAACCATTCTGCACCGTAAGTCCAACTATTTGCTGTACTTTTTATATAATATTCAACTCCGGTAAATTTTTGCGCTTGGTTCTTCAAATCATTGTATTGATAAAAATATTCTTTGTCTTGATAAAACAACTTTCTTCCAATTCTATACTCACTATTCCCTAATGCCGTTAATGTTCCTTTTTCAAAAAGTTCGTTGCAAGCATTCCACTGAAAAACCTTATCTCGCTTCTCCAATAACCACTTAAACTCTTCCCTTTTTTCTTCTTCCGTTGGCGTTTCACCGCTTTCTAATTTTTTCTTTATTTCTGCGGTAAGTTCCCTTATGTTTAGATTTGTCGAGTTTACCGCCAATTCCCGTAAACCATATTCTTTAATGCTCTCTAAGTGGATTACCGGGAACATTGCTCCAAGTTTTCCTAATGCGGTTTCCTGGTTGGCAATTAAGCTGCTTGTATAGGTAGTTGAAAAAAAATTCCTCAGCTCAAATTCATCTGTCCCCAACTCTTCCCTTGTTCTGAACTCTGATTTAAAAACTACCGTGTCAAGATCATCCCAAAGTTTCCAGCCTCGTTTCTCATTATCACTGTAGGAAAAAGGTTTTGTCCGGATTGTCATTGAATTGTATGTTTTCCCGTTCTTCCCCTTTACAGTATCAAAAAACATTTCATAAAAATAATTGTCTAAAAATTTCCGTATGTACTCATACACAGTTCCAAAAAAAACCGAGTTCGATGGATCGAACATTATTTCATTATTCAACATTTCAAAATTGAAAATAGATACTCCGTCAACATCTGTTGTATTGTTGTCGATCATTTCTTTGATCGTTTCGCGGAAAGGGCTATTGTCGATATTTGTTCCGGGCATATTCTGTAATACCCATTTTATCCCTTTAATCGGCTCACTGTTAAAAGGATAATCCTTGCTATCAATTTCTGCACCCCTTAAGTAAGTCCAAAATTTTAAGCGATTCTCACCAAGTCTGGGTTCCAAATATTCTTTATCGGCACTTAATACCGGTGAATTGGGGATAGAATCTTTAATCAGCATTTTCGGCACAAGCAAACTGCAATTAATATTTACCGTTCTTCCAACACTGCCGCTATCTGAAATTTTACCTTCGTAAATTCTGTCAATCATTCCAAGAAAATCCGGCTTACTGTTTTTGCTATCCATTTTAATAGTGATGATGCTCCCAACCGCAAGTTTAATTTTCATCAAATTATAAAATTGATTGTGCCCAATGTTTAGCCCCGCCGGTGCAATTGCAGAAGTGAACGAAACTCTTGCCGTTGCCAAAACTCCGTCAACATCATTTAATAAATTTATTGAATATGCATATCTGCTCGCATCAAAATTTTCTTGATCTGCAAAGTTTTTAATGTGATTACGGAAAGAAATTACTTCGGGAATTACTTTCCTTTGCTTCGGTTGCTTTATTATAATGGTTCTTCCCATTACGCCCTATTCTCTTCTATGTAATCTGTTTGCTGCCCGTACACATCATTATCTGCGCTTTTAATTTCTACTTTTGTGTTTGTTTGCCGCATTGATGCAAGTTCAAGCTT
>Ga0209416_1001063_pt1 | contig 21547 bp, 14 predicted proteins | sample RifGroF1_FD_184001 | JGI IMG/M metagenome (GOLD analysis project Ga0209416, IMG submission 184001) | Groundwater microbial communities from Rifle, Colorado, USA - Groundwater F1 (SPAdes) (version 2) | ecosystem: Environmental > Aquatic > Deep subsurface > Groundwater | place: Rifle, Colorado...
TTGGTGGTCATGGTGATACAACTATGATTCCATTAACTCGTTTAGCATCTTATAATGGTGTTCCAGTTTCTAATTTCTTATCTCAAGCTGAGTTAGATAAAGTTGCTGCTGATACTATGGTTGGTGGTGCTACTTTAACAGGTTTATTAGGAACTTCTGCTTGGTATGCGCCAGGAGCTTCTGTAGCGTATTTAGTAGATAGTATCTTAAACGATCAAAAACGTATGATTCCATGTTCAGTATTCTTAGAAGGAGAGTATGGTCAAGAAGATATTTGTATGGGAGTTCCATGTATTATTGGTAAAAATGGTATCGAGAAAATCGTTGATGTACAATTAAATGATGCTGAAAAAGCGTTATTTGCTAAAAGTGCAGATGCAGTTCGTAATATGAATGCCGATTTAAAATCAGTATTGTAATTTTACATCAAAAATAGAATTGAAAAACTGTCAAGAAATTGGCAGTTTTTTTTGTTATTGCTATTTTTAAAAAAGGTTTGAAAAAGGATTTTTGTTGTAAATTAATAAGTTTTCAACAATATATAAAGGAATGTGAAATACTTTTTTAAGTTGCAAGTCTTTCATTATTAGGTTAAAAAAGCGTTTTATGATTAAACTTACATAAAAAGGGTGTTTTAATCCAAAATAAAATTGCTTAATCCTATTGTAAATTATATATTTGTCCGTTTTTATAAAATAGAATAAATAAAATTTAGAATAATGCAGAATAGAGGACTTATTAAATTTTTCGCAATTATCTTTGCTTTGGTATGTGTATACCAACTTTCTTTTACTTTCGTAGCGAATAGTATTGTTTCTGATGCAAAAGCTTTTGCAAAAGGAGATACGGCTAAAGAATTACGCTATTTAGATTCTATAGGGAAAGAAGAAGTATACTTAGGGCATACTTACAAAGAAGTTACTAATAACCAAATCAACAAAGGTCTTGACTTAGAAGGAGGATTGAACGTAATCCTTCAGATTTCGGTTAAAGACGTTTTGTTTCAATTAGCAAATAATTCTAAAAATCCAGCTTTTATCAAAGCACTTGCTGATGCGAAAGCAAATCAAGAAGGAAATCAGGATTATATTGACGCCTTCTTTGAAGCAGCAAATACTGCTAATGTAAGGTTAGCTGCTGCTGATGTTTTTGGAAACAGAAACTTAGATGAAGTTATTAAATTTGATATGACCAACAAACAGGTTGAGCCTATTATCAAACAAAAAGTTCAAGAATCAGTAGAAAGTGCTTTCAAAGTATTAAGAGAGCGTATTGATCAATTTGGGGTAACACAACCAAATATTCAAATGCTTGGAAATTCAGGTAGAATTTTAGTTGAGTTACCAGGAGCAAAAGATGTTGATCGTATTAAAAAATTATTACAAGGTACTGCTCAATTAGAGTTTTGGGAAACGTATAAAATTGAAGAAGTTGGACAATATTTAATGGCTGTTGAAGAGGCATTAAAGAAAACAGAAGTAGCTGTAAAAGCTGCTCCAACTAAAACTACAGGAATCGATTCATTATTGACTGACAAAGCAGATACTACTGCTGCAGCTGGTACTAGTCCATTCTTAGGAAAGATGTTAGCTCCAGGTCAGCAAGGTTCACCTTTTGTAGGAACATTTGCTACTAAAGACACTGCAGCAATCAACGCATTTTTAAAAAGAGCCGATATTAAAGCTTTATTACCAGCTAATTTAACTAACATTAGATTTGCTTGGGGTAAAACAAATGCAAAAACTCCAGATGTAACTGATTTATATGCATTAAAAGGAACAAGAGATAATGTTGCTCCATTAAGTGGTGGTGTAATTGTTGATGCAAAAGATACTTTTGATCAATTAGGTAAACCAGCCGTTTCTATGCAAATGAATGGTAACGGATCAAGAAAATGGGAACAAATTACAGGCGCAGTTTCGCAACAAGGAAATGCTATTGCAATTGTTTTAGATAATATTGTTTACTCTGCACCAGGTGTAAGTAAAGGAGCAATTACTGGAGGTCAATCAGAAATTTCAGGAAACTTCACAATTGAAGAAACACAAGATTTAGCAAACATCTTAAGAGCAGGTAAATTACCAGCTGCTGCAGAAATTGTTCAATCCGAAGTAGTAGGTCCATCATTAGGTCAAGAAGCTATTGATAATGGTATGTTATCATTCGTTATTGGTTTTGGTTTAGTATTATTATGGATGGTGGTTTACTACGGTAAAACTGGATTCTATGCTAACTTAGCTTTATTAGTAAACATCTTATTCATTTTTGGAACTTTAGCAAGTTTTGGTGCTGTATTAACATTACCAGGTATCGCAGGTATCGTATTAACAATCGGTATGGCGGTAGATGCTAACGTAATCATCTTTGAAAGAGCAAAAGAAGAATTAGATAATGGTAAATCGGTACAAGAAGCTACTGATTATGCATTTACTTGGAAAGGAGCAATGTCGTCTATTATTGATGCCAACGTTACTACGGCTATTACAGCTATTATTTTATTAGTGTTTGGAACTGGACCAATTCAAGGTTTTGCTACTACATTGTTAATTGGTATTTTCACTTCTGTAATCACTGCTGTATTTGTAACAAGAATGTTCTTAGATTGGAGTTTAAGCAGAAATGAAAAATTAGCATATTCTACTTCATTAACTAAAACATGGTTTAAAAACTTAAACATTGATTTCTTAGGCAAAAAGAAAATTGCTTATGTAATTTCAGGTATTCTAATTGCATTGAGTATTTTCTCCTTAGCTACTAAAGGATTAAACCAAGGTGTAGATTTCGTAGGAGGTAGAACATACCAAGTGCGTTTCGATAAAGCCGTTTCTGCTCCGGATGTTACAGCTGATTTAGTAGCTGTTTTTGGAAGTGCTGAAGCTAAAATTTATGGTGGAAACAATCAGTTGAAAATTACTACCAAATATAAAATTGAAGAAGAAGGAGAAGGAGTTGATAAAGAAGTAAATCAAAAATTATTTGATGGTTTAAAGAAACATTTGCCTGCGGATTTAACTTACGATAAGTTTGCTAACTTATATGAAGGTAAAGAAATCGGAATTTTATCTTCTGCTAAAGTAACTGGAACAATTTCTAAAGACATTAAGACAAACTCTTTATGGGCAGTTTTAGGTTCGTTATTTGTGGTATTTGTTTACTTAATGATTAGCTTCCGTAAATGGCAATTTGGTTTGGCTGCGGTTATAGCAGTTGCGCATGACGTAATCATTGTATTAGGTATTTTCTCATTCTTCTATACTATTTTACCATTTAACATGGAGATTGATCAAGCGTTTATCGCAGCAATCTTAACGGTAATTGGATATTCCTTGAATGATACCGTAATTGTATTTGATAGAGTACGTGAATATTTAGATTACAATTCGTCACCAGATTTCAAAGGATTAGTGAACAAAGCGTTAAATACTACATTAAGTAGAACAATCAATACGTCTGCTACTACTTTAGTGGTATTAGTGGCTATCTTCATCTTTGGAGGTGAAACTATTAGAGGTTTCGTATTTGCTATCTTAGTAGGTATCTTAGTAGGAACTTATTCATCATTGTTTATTGCAACTCCAGTGATGCAAGATACAATTGGTGAAAAAGAAGGTCGTAAAATGGCTGAATTCAAAAAAGAAGACTAAGAAATTAGTTTACATTATAGTAAAAAGTCCTGATTTATATCAGGACTTTTTTTATATTTATAATTCTAAAATGATAAATTATGAAAGCTAAACTTATTTTATTTGCTCTTGTGTTTGTATTAACGTCTTGCAATAAGAATGAAGTGTATGACGAATTTAATCGTGATTTTTCAGATAATCGATGGGAAGCAAAAGATGTTAAGTTGTTTGAATTTGAAAATATACAATCTGAGGGAGTTTGTGAGTTAAAGTTACACTTCGGTCACATCAGCGGTTTTCAATTCAAGGAAGTGCCTTTAGAAGTTGAAATTACAACTCCTGATGGTAAAGTAGAAACACTCCCAGTTGTTATGAAACTTATTGATGAGTCAGGAAATGATATAGGTGATTGTACAGGAGATATTTGTGATGTATTTCAAACTATTAAAACCTTTGATATACTTGAGAAAGGAAAATATAAAGTTGCTGTTAAAAGTAAATTTACAGGACCTTATTTACCAAATGCTTTAGGAGTTGGAATACTTATTGAAAGGCAAAAATAAAAAAGTCGGTTAGAATTTCTAACCGACTTTTTTGTATATATGTTATTGATTTAAGCTTCTTTAACCACTTTAGCTTTTAATACAAAGTAAAATCCAATAATAATAAAAGGAATACTCAACCACTGCCCAGTTGAAAGTGCATTGAAAATTGGATATTGTTCAAAACCACCTTGACTTTCCTTAACAAATTCCACTACAAAACGAATTGACCAAAGTAGGATTAAAAACAATCCAAATAAGTAACCCGCTTTGTTTCTTGCTTCCGTTTTCCAATATAAAAACATTAGAATTGCAAATACAAAAACATAACAAATAGCTTCATATAATTGCGCTGGATGTTTTGGTGTCACAGCAGCTAATAATTCAGTAAATTGAGGATTAGTTTCAATGGCTTTGTAAGCTTCGTTAACATCTCCGATTTGGGTTTGTTCCATTGCTTCTCTACCATTGTATTTGTCTCTTAAGAATTTAATTCCGAAAGAAGAACTAGTCTCTGTTCCTACGATTTCTGAGTTCATGAAGTTTCCTAAACGAATGAAAATCGCACCTAAAGAAACTGGAATTACAATTCGGTCTAAAATCCATAAAAACGAACGTTTGATAACTCTTCTTTGGATGTAAAACATGGTGATGATGATTCCAATAGCCGCACCATGACTCGCTAATCCAGCAAATCCTGTGAAATGTAATGTTGGTTTTGTACTAATTGGTAATAAAATGCTCAAAGGGTCTTCGTGAAACAATTCAGATTGATAAAATAAAACATGTCCTAATCTTGCGCCAAGCATTGTAGCTACTAAGGTGTAAACAAATAATTTATCTAAAGATTCAACCGATTCGTTTTCTCTCATGAAAATAGGTTTCATTACATACCAACCTAATCCAAAGGCCAAAACCCAAGAAAGGCTGTAAAAACGTAACATAAAAATCCCTAAATCAATTCCTTCTGCAGGATTCCAAACCATATTTAGTGCGTGAATCATAATAATGTGTAAATGTTTAAAGGGTAAAAATAAATAATAAAATTGGGAAACATGTTAAAATTCCGATAAGAAATGAATTGATAAAAATATCATAGCCTATCAAGGAACAGGGTCATAACCACTTCTTCCCCAAGGATGACAACTAAAAATTCGCTTTATTGCTAACCAACCTCCTTTAAATAAACCGTGTTTCTGCAAGGCTTGAATCGTATAGGTGGAACACGTAGGTTCAAAGCGACATGCTGCTGGCGTTAAAGGAGAAATTGCTACTTGATAAAATCGAACCAATAAAACAAAGGGATAAATAATCCATTGCTTTAGGTTTTTTGGATTTGATGAAGTATGATGACTGCACATAATTTTCGATTGTCTGTTAAAAAAAAGAATCCCTAAAAAAGAGATTCTTTGTGTTTGATTGTATAAAATTTAAGCACTAAAAGTAGTACCGTCTTTTCCGTCTTTTAATTGGATTCCTAAGGCTAATAATTGGTCTCGAATTTGGTCTGATAAAGCAAAGTTCTTATTCGCTCTAGCTTCGTTTCGCATGCCAATTAGCATTTCAACAACTCCTTTTAATTTATCTGTTGCATTTGAACTTCCCGATGTTGCTTCATTACTAATTCCTAATACATCAAACAAGAAACTTGAAATAGTGGTTTCTAAAAGTTGAATGTCTTCAGCTGTTAATGTTGCAGTTCCGTCGTTTACTAAATTGATAAAACGGGCTCCTTCAAATAATTGTGCGATTAAAATTGGCGTGTTAAAATCGTCATTCATCGCATCATAACAACTTTCTTTCCAAGCAGCAATATCTAAAGTAGAAGTAGTACTCGCTTTCAACATCGGAATTAATTTGTACGATTCCATTAAACGAGAATATCCTTTTTCGCTAGCTAACATGGCATCGTTAGAAATGTCTAAAACACTTCTGTAGTGTGCTTGTAAGAAACAAAAACGTACAATATTAGGTTGGAAAGGTTTTTCGAAAAACGTGTTTTCGCCTGTAACCAATTCCATCGGAAGAATATAATTTCCAGTAGATTTACTCATTCGTAAACCGTTCATGGTTAACATGTTGGTATGCATCCAAAAATTCACAGGTGAGTGTCCGTTACAAGCTTTTCCTTGCGCTACTTCACATTCATGATGTGGGAATTTTAAATCCATTCCACCACCGTGAATATCAAATGTTTCGCCTAAGTATTTCGTACTCATTGCTGTACACTCTAAATGCCAACCTGGAAAACCTTCACCCCAAGGCGAGTTCCAACGCATAATGTGTGCAGGAGATGCATTTTTCCAAAGTGCAAAATCTTGCGGATTTTTCTTTTCGTTTTGACCGTCTAAATCGCGTGTGTTGGCAAAAAGTTCTTCGATGTTACGGTTACTCAATTCGCCATAATTCATTCCTTTTTGGTTGTAAGCAAACACATCAAAATAAACCGAACCGTTACTTTCGTAGGCAAATCCTGTGTCAATCAATTTTTGAGTTAACTCAATTTGTTCTAAAATATGTCCCGTTGCTGTAGGTTCAATCGTAGGCGGAAGAAAATTAAAAGCATCTAAAACCTTGTGAAAATCTACCGTATATTTCTGTACGATTTCCATAGGTTCTAATTTCTCCAAGCGTGATTGTTTCACAAAACGGTCGTTATCCACATCTCCATCATCGGTTAAATGACCGGCATCGGTAATGTTTCTAACATATCTAACTTTATAATCTAAATGTAATAAATATCTAAAAATCACATCAAACGACATAAACGTACGAACGTTTCCTAAGTGTACATTGCTGTAAACCGTAGGGCCGCAAACATACATTCCAATATTTCCTTCATGAATAGGAGTAAAGGTTTTTTTCTCGCCCGAAAGCGTATTGTATATTTTCAACGTTTGATTTTTATGTAATTCCATTTTTGTGATTGCTCAATATTTGTGATAGTTTAATTTAAAATTCTGATTTCAGAATTCTAAATTAAAACTGTGTGTCTAATTTTATGTAGTCTAAAAATTCTCTACGAACTTTATCTTCTTTGAATTTTCCGCCAAATTCAGCAGTAACAGTACTACTTTCGATATCGCGAATTCCTCTTGAATTTACACATAAGTGTTTTGCATCAATCACACAAGCAACATCATCTGTTCCTAGAACTTTTTGTAATTCTTGTACAATTTGCATAGTTAAACGCTCTTGAACCTGAGGTCTTTTAGCAAAATAATCTACAATACGATTCATTTTAGATAAACCAACTACCGTTCCGTTAGAAATATAAGCCACATGAGCACGACCTACAATAGGTAACAAGTGATGCTCACAAGTAGAATACACCACAATGTTTTTTTCAACTAACATTTCGCCATACTTATATTTATTGTCGAAAGTAGAAGAGCCTGGTTTTTTGTTTGGATTTAGTCCTCCGAAGATTTCTTTTACAAACATTTTGGCTACACGATTTGGTGTTCCTTTTAAACTATCATCGGTTAAATCTAGACCTAATGTGTTTAAAATATGTTCAACATCTTTTTTAATCAATTCAATTTTTTCTTCGTCAGAAATAACAAATGCATCATCTCGCATTGGAGTTTGAGCACTCGTTGCAATATGGTCGTTTCCTATCTCGTCCTGAAAATCCTCGTTTTGTGTCATTTTACTAATTAGTTTTATAGCAATTTTTAAGTGACGCAAAGATAAATAATAAACTTTAGATTTTATTTTTAAATGTTAATTATTGAAAAAAAAGTATCTAGCTTTAAATTTTTGTTAAATTTGTGGTTCTATAAACTAACTATCAAACTATAAAAAATGAAAAAAGTATTACTTTTTAGTATCTTTTTGTTTTTTCAATATGGTTTCTCTCAAACCACGTTAGATAAAAACGATGCTATTTTTAAAGGGGTTAAAATCGAAAATCTTCAAGACCCTAAATTTGATTTTATTAACAACGCAAAAATTTCTTGGGATTTTTCAACTCTTGATTTAAGTAACAAGAATGTTTCTATTGAAGTTGTAAGTATTTTCGATTGCTTTAATGGCGAAAATGCTTCAGACTTTAAAGAAACTATTCAAGTTTTAAATAAAGAAAACTTTGTTAATAAAGGAAGTCGAGAATTAATTCACGTTGAAGTAGGAGCAAAGTGTTTCAAATGGAGATTAGTTTTGGTTGAAAATAACCAAACAAAAGTTTCTGATTGGTCTTATTTCTCATTTCTAAAATAATCAGATTATGAAATTACTTTACAAAATAATATTTTTATTAAGCTTTAGTTTTTCGTTTGGTCAATCTTCTACTTGTGCAAATGCAGCAGCAATGTGTTCAGGTAACCAAGGACCATTCAATAATACTACTGGTGTACCAAGTTTTGGTAACTTAGGTTGTCTTGGCAGTACACCCAATCCGGCATGGTTTTACATGCAAGTAGGAACATCTGGAAATATTGATTTTCAGTTATCTCAAATTAGAACTAGTAATGGATTAGGAATTGATGTAGATTTCATTTTATGGGGTCCATTTAATTCATTATCTGGTATTTGTAATAATTTAGCATTGTATTCTCCTGGATATACTGGTGCTAATAATGTGGTTGCTTGTAGTTACTCTGCAGCACCAATTGAAAATTTTACTATACCAAATGCAGTTTCTGGACAATATTACATGTTGTTAGTTACCAATTTTTCTGGTCAAGCAGGAACTTACACTTTAAATCAAACAGGCGGAACAGGTGCTTTAAGTTGTGACGTTGTTTGTGGTGTTCGTTTAGGCCCAGACAGAATCTTATGTGGTGCCGCTACAAGTGTTACTTTAACGGCAACTTTCTTGCAAGCACCATCACTTCCTGGTACACCGATTTACAGTTGGTATTTAGGAGGTGTTTTACAATATACAACAACAACAAACACAACAACTGTAAATCAAAATGGAACATGGACAGTTAGTGTAACAAGGCCCGGTTGTTCTGATGTAGCCACCGATGATATAATAGTAAATATTATTGGAGCAGTACCTTTTAATAATACAGGACCTATTGTTGCTCCACCTGGAGCCTGTAATCCTGTTATTGATCTGACTTCTTATCAAGCAGGTTGGGTTGCACCATTTGATCCTGCAAGTTTTGTATTTGTGTATTATGATGAAAATGCTAATGTGATTACTAATCCATCAGCATATACTGTATCTTCATCAACATCTATATTTGTTGAAATTAATGCAGGTCCATGTAATGTTACTGAAGAGATTAATATAATTGTAGATTGTGTTCCTCCAACTTGTACTATCGATCTTGCTTCAGCGGCAGGAACAACTAATCAAGTTTTGTGTCAAGGATTACCTATAGAAAATATTGTGTATACAACTACTGGTTCGGCAACAGGTGCAACTGTAACTGGATTGCCAACTGGGTTAACTTCAGTGTACAATGCTAATACTTTTACAATAAGTGGAATACCAACTCAAACGGGTACTTTTAATTATACGGTAACTACTGTTGGTTGTTCGGTTAATGCAAGTCAAAATGGGACAATAACTATTGTTGCAGTTCCAGTAACTCCAACTATTGTTTCAAATGTACCAACTTGTTCTGCTGATGGTACAAGTACAGTTTCAAATTATGACATTGGCGTTACTTACATTTTTACTCCAGCGGGTCCATCTGTGGGTGCTGGTGGTTTAATTTCAGGAATGGTTACAGGAACAAGTTATACAGTTTTAGCAAGTAATGGAACATGTTCTTCTGCATCTTCATTGGCTTTTGTTAATAATGTTATGTTAGTTACACCAGTTGCACCTACTGTTTCAATTACACCTGAAACATGTTTATCAAATGGTATTGCTACAATATCTAACTATGACGCAAGCATGTCTTATGTGTTCACCCCAGCTGGACCAACGGTTGGAGCAGGTGGCGTTATTTCAGGAATGATTGTGGGTACAAATTACACAGTTACAGCTTCAAATGCTAGTTGTACTTCTGTAAATTCAGCACCATTCAGTATTAATGCAATTTTAGCTACACCAGCAGTTCCAACAATTACCTCTGTTGCACCAACATGTGTTGTAGATGGTTCTAGTTCTATTTCAAATTATGATGGAAGTTTAACCTATACTTTTTCACCGGCTGGTCCTGTTGTTGGAGTAGGTGGTGCTATCACGGGAATGATTACAGGAACAAATTATACTGTAGTTTCTAGTAATGCAACTTGTACATCTGCCTCTTCATTAACTTTTAATAATGCAGCGCAATTATCAATTCCTGTTACTCCAATAATTTCAGTTTCAGCTCCAACTTGTTCATCAAATGGTGTTGCAACTATAACAAATTATGTAGCGGGATTAACTTACTTATTTACACCTTCTGGTCCATCGGTTAACGCTTCAGGTGTTATATCGGGAATGACTGTTGGTACTAATTATGTGGTTGCCGCTAGATCTAGTTCGATTACGAATTATAACGCAGCTAATACTTATACATTCATACCAGCAGGTCCTACAGTAGGAGCAGGTGGGATTATTTCAGGAATGACAACGGGTACGAGTTATACGGTTGTTTCTAATGATGGAACTTGTTCTTCAGCTGCTTCAGCATCATTTGTAAATGCGGTACAATTAAGTACTCCAGTTGCGCCTATATTATCTGTTGTAAATGCAACTATTTGTTCAGGTGAAAGAGCCATTTTCCAAATTAATGGTGCGGCAAACAATATTGTTACTTATTCTATCAATGGAGGAAGTGATCAAACTGTAACTTTAAGTGCTGCAGGTGTTGCAACTGTTGAAGTTGTAAGCTCTATGGTTCTTGTTTCAATTGAATTGCTAAATATTAGTAATGGAAATTGTTCATTAGCTATTTCTGATGTAGCAAGTGTTACTGTTCAACCTTGTTCTATTCCAAAAGGAATTTCTCCAAATGGTGATAATTTAAATGATGAATTAGATTTAAGTTTCTACAATATTGAAAAGTTAGATATTTTTAATAGATATGGGACTAAAGTATATTCTAAATCAAATTATGAAAACGAATGGCGTGGTCAATCGGATAATGGAAACGAATTACCAGACGGTACCTATTATTATGTAATTGATTTTACAGATTTAGAAACCAAAACTGGTTGGATATACATTAATAGAGAACATAAATAATTTAAAAAGTTAATATTGTAAGCTTAGCTTATTTTAAAATAAATTAAAAATAATGAAGAAACTATTTTTAGTAACTTTAAGTGTAATTGCCTTTACGGTTGAACTACATGCCCAGCAAGATCCTCATTATACACAATATATGTATAATATGAGTGTAATGAATCCTGCTTATGCTGGTAGCAAAGAGAATTTATCATTAGGATTATTATATAGAAAGCAGTGGGTTGAGATAGAAGATGCGCCTACAACGGCTACCTTTTTTGGACATGCTCCTGTTGGTAAGAATGTTGGAATGGGATTATCGGTTATTTCAGATAAAATTGGACCGGTAGAAGAGAATAATGTGTATGCAGATTTCTCTTACACATTAAATTTAGGAGGCGAACACAAATTAGCTTTTGGATTAAAAACCGGATTAACGTTGCACAAAGTAAGTTTGTTTGATGATGTTAATTCAACATTACCAGATGCTAACGATCCTGCTTTTTCAGAGAATACAAGTAATTCGTATTTCAATATTGGATCAGGACTTTTCTACTATACGAATAAGTATTACTTAGGATTTTCGGTTCCTAATATGATAAAATCAAAACATTTAGATTTTAACGGAAGAGAATTTGGTTCAGAAGTGTCGCATTATTTTGTAACAGGAGGATATGTGTTTGATATCAATCAGAATGTGAAATTCAAACCATTTTTCATGATGAAATCGGCCTTTGAAGCGCCAACATCTTGGGATTTATCGGCTAACTTCTTGTTTAATGAAAAATTTGAGATTGGTGGAACCTATCGATTAGAAGACAGTTTTGGAGCCATGGTTAATTATGCCATTACACCAAATATAAAATTAGGTTACGCTTACGATCATATCGTATCGGATTTGAATGTAACAACGCCATCTTCACACGAGATTATATTGTTATTTGATTTGAACTTCCCGAAAAAAGTATCAAGTTCACCAAGATTCTTCTAACCTAAACCGACAAGAGTACAATGAGAAATTTATATGTAACATTAAGTTTTGTGATGGTAAGTGGAATACTTAGTGCACAAAATCAATACACCAAAACAGCTGACAAATTATTCGATAGATACGAATATGTAGATGCAGCGAAAGAATATTTAAAATTAGCCGAAGGCAGTAAAGCAGATAACTACGTTTACAAACAATTAGCAGAGAGCTACTACAATGTTTTCAATACGAAAGAAGCATCAAAATGGTATGCAAAAGTAGTAGAGCAAAAGCAAGATGCCGAAACGTATTACAAATACGCTCAAATGCTAAAAGCAGAAGGTAACTTTAAGGAAGCCGACAAACAAATGCAACAATTTGCGCAATTGGCACCAAACGACCAAAGAGCCAAAACATTTGTAAGTAATCCTAATTACCTTCCAGAATTAAAAGGACAAAGTAAATTATACGACATTGTAAAATCTGATGTAAGTAGCGATAAAACCGATTTTGGTGCCGTACTTACTAATGATAACAATGTATATTTTGCAAGTGCTAGAAACACCTCAAAAAGAAACAGCAACTTCAACGAAGAGCCATATTTAGACATCTACAAAGCCACTTACAACGCAAATGGAACCATTAGTGATGCAGTAGCGGTAGACAACATCAATACCAAATGGCACGATGGACCAGCAAGTATTACAAGCGATGGAAACACAATGTACTACGGTAGCGAGAGTTTCAATGAGAAAGAATACGTAAAAGACAAAGCTAAGAAAGCAAAATTTGGTAAAATTTACCTTTACAAAGCTACCAAAGAAGGCGATAAATGGTCAAACAGCAAACCACTTCCTTTTAACAATAAGGAATACGATGTAAGAAATCCAAGCATAAGTAAAGATGGAAAAACATTATACTTCTCGTCAAACATGCCAGGTGGTTTTGGAGGTGAAGACATTTGGAAAGTAGCAGTAAACGGAGACGAATATGGCACGCCAGAAAACTTAGGAGCTAAAGTAAACACCGAAGCAAACGAGAGTTTTCCATTTATTACAGACGATGATGTATTGTTTTTCTCATCAAACGGGAAACAAGGTTTTGGAGGATATGATATCTTCAAGATGGATGTAAACAAAGGAACAGCAGCGATGAACGTTGGTGAACCAGTAAATACATCAAAAGATGATTTTGCTTTCACTTACAACGCAACCAAGAAGGTTGGATTCTTCTCTAGTAATAGAGACGGTAACGACGATATTTATAAAGCAGATCCGATTTGTAATTTTAGAGCAACAGTTGTTGTAAAAGATGAGATGACAGGAAATGTGATTGAAGGAGCTACAGTTTTTATAACAGATATAAACCAAAAAATCCTAACAAATCAAAATACTGATGTTAATGGTGAATCTGAATCAATGTTAACTTGTTTACCAACCATTGTAAGTTACGCTAGCAAATCAGGTTATGAAAACAGTAATATTAATAAAATTGAATTTGAAGAAAATGAGCTTGCTTTTGATGTCAATTTTGAATTGACTTTAAAACCAATTATGCCAATCATCACAGAGAAAGAGGTGATATTACAACCAATTTACTTTGAGTTCAACAAAAGTAATATTACAGCAGAAGGAGCAGCAGAGTTAGACAAGTTGGTAGCCGTAATGAACGAGCATCCAAGCATGGTCATCTTCGCAAAATCGCATACTGATAGTAGAGGAAGTGATAAGTACAACATGAACTTATCAGACAGAAGAGCAAAATCGACTGTTCAATACTTAATCAGCAAAGGAATAGCAAAAGATAGAATTTCAGGACAAGGATTTGGAGAAAGCGAACCAAAAGTAGCTTGCAAACCATGTAACGAAGAACAACACGCACAAAACAGAAGAAGCGAATTCTTGATTGTGAAGAAGTAATTAGTAACTATACAAATAAAAAAGTCCTCAAATCAATTGAGGACTTTTTGTTTTTAAATATCTTTATGATTCATTGTCAGAAGCAAACCACTCAGCAAAAGAAGTTTCAGTTTCTTGTAATCTGAGAGAATGTAGTTTTATACTATCAGGTAAAAGATTTTTAATTTTATTAGAAAAATCAATTACCATGTTTTCACTTGTTGGTTGATAATCAACTAAAATTACGTCGTGTCCTCTTGATTTTAATTCGTGTGCTAATTCAATATGAGGTGTGTTTTTATTGAAAACAGTTGCATGATCGAATACATCTACAATTTGTTCTTTTACAATTTTTTTTAAATCGCCAAAGTCAATCACCATTCCATATTTTACATTTGAAGTGTCTTTTATGGGTTTTCCAATTACAGTAACGGATAGTTTATAGCTATGTCCGTGAACATTTTTACACTTTCCATCGTAACCATAAAGGGCATGGCCTGTTTCAAAGTTAAACTGTTTGGTAATTCTTATATTTGACATCTTGTATAATTTAAATTTTTTCTTTCTTTTTTGCTCTGTAATAAAGTGCGTAGGCGATTCCGACTAATACGATAAAAGGTACAAATGAACCAATAAGAACTCCAATTTGATATTGACCATCTGGAGCGTCTTTTAATTTTTGTTCAACATTAACTTGTTGAAGAAAAATGATTAAACTTCTCATTTTTTAAATTTTTCTAATGCGTTTTTAGTAAAATCTGATAATACTAGCCTTCCAGAAATTGCTGCTCTTTCATAGAGTAAACTATCCCAATGACTTGTTCCTTCCCAAAGCACTTTCTTCATTTCTAATAAGGCATCGGGATTGTAAGATGAAAGTTCTTTGGTATATTCTTCAAGTCTTATGTCTAAATCTTCAATAGTTTCGAAAACTTCAGAAAATAATCCTTTTTCAAATGCCCATTTTGAAGTTTTCCAAGCGGTTGGGTTAAGAGTCATTTCTGTCATGGCCATTTTTCCAATTTTTCTTGAAACGGCTGGTTCAATAACAAAAGGACCAATGCCAATAGCAATTTCAGAAAGTTTGATTTCACTTTTTGTCGTTGCAAATGAATAATCACAGGAAGAAGCTAATCCAACTCCACCACCAACAGCTTTACCATGAATTCTTCCAATGATTAATTTTGGACATTTTCTCATAGCATTGATTACATTGGCAAACCCTGAAAAAAAACGGCTACCTTCTTCATAATTGCTTACCGAAAGTAATTCGTCAAATGAGGCGCCTGCACAAAAAGCACCTGTTCCAGCACTTTTTAGAATAATTATAGAAACGGAATCTTTTTTGCTTAAAGCATTAATTTCATCGGTTAATTGTTGTAATAATGTACTCGGAAATGAATTGCTCGAGGGATGAAAAAATAGTAAAGTAGCAATGTTTCCATTAATTATGGTTTCTATAGTTCCCATTTGCAATTATCTTTTTAAACTAAAATGCGATTTGAATTCTTTTCTTATGTTGTCTTCGTTATATTCAACTTTAAACCAATAGTCAGTAGAAGGCAATAATTCTCCGTTGAATGTTCCGTCCCAACCTAAACTGTCTGGGCTCATTTGTTTCATCAATTTACCATAACGATCATAAATTGAAATTAAACCTTGATATTCTTCTGGTAAGTTAATATTCCATCTGTCATTATAACCATCTCCGTTTGGAGTAAAATAGTTAGGATAAGTAATGGTTTGAATCGTGTTAGTTAACAATAAGCCACAACCTTGAATATCTCTTACATAAATGGTGTAAGATCCATTTGGTAAATTACTAAAAACAGGGCTTGGTTGCCAATCTATTCCGTTCAAACTATATTCATAAACACCAAATCCTCCAATAGCTAAGGCTTGAATTGTAGCTAAACCGGTAGAAAAAGCTGGCGTTAATAGTTCGGCAGTTACACTTGCTGGTTCAGAAGAAAAAGTAGCCTCAACAGAATCTGTAAAACTACATGATGTGTCTAAATTTGTTACGGTTACTTCGTAAGTTCCAGGTGTAGTAATGTTATAAGTTGGTATGTTTCCACTTGGATTTGCCGGAGTCCAGGCGTAACTATAATTTCCAGGCGTAATTGGCGTAGCATTTATAGTTTGTGAGCCAATTCCTGTTACTGGATCAATACAAATAACAAAATCATCACCTAAATTAGTATCGGGTAATGGATTAACAATTAATTCTAAAAACGGACCTAATCCGGCGCATTCAAATAAATTACTTTCAATTCGAACCCAAATAAGTTGATTGTTAGCAACTGTGTTTCTGAAATTATTGATGTCAGTTATTGCATTTTGCTCCGTTTCGGCATCATTTTGATTTAAATAATAAGTATAAGTATAAGATTGACCTGTAGGAAATTGGTTTGTTAAAGCAGGTTCAATTTCGGTTAAATTAAAATATCCTATTCCATCTCCATTAGGATCTGTAGCATTCAAATAATCATCGCAAACATCATCAATTGTATATCTATATGTTTGAGGAACTGTTGTAGCCGATACAACTAAATTAACTCTTGAGGTTCTAAAACAACCATTAGAATTTGTTATTCTTGCCCAAACCGTACTTCCGTTAGCTGCATTGAACGCAATTTCATTAGTAACTAAGTCGTTGTTATTATTTGCTCCCGCTAAACTATTGTGATATGAAAAGGTTAAATTACTATCTGTAGAAATTAAAACATTAGCTTGAGTTAAATTGAATGTCGTGTTCGCGTCTGTATCAGTATCACATTGTTTTAAGGTAACGATAGCGTTTACAATAGGTTTAGGGTTAACAACTAGATTAAATGTAGCAGTAAAATAACATCCGTTAGTTGTGTTTGTCAATCGTACATAAATAATTCTATTCGTTGCATATATTGAAGTTATGCTGTTGCTTCCGGCTATTGCTTCTGTTAAATCGGTGTGATAAGTAATGTTGTATCCGGGAATAAGAGTTGAAATTTCGTTGCTTTTTTGACTTAAATCAAAAGCGACAAACCCATTTGTATCATCTCCATCAAGGTTATTATCACATAAGCTAAAATCAGAAATCACCGGTGGGGTTGGAATTGGATTGTTTGTTATTGTAACACTTGCAGAAACCTCAGGGCATGCACCATTTTCAGGTATTGTGTAAGTATAAACACCTGACGAATCCAAGGCCGGATTAAAAATACTTGTTCCAGATACAAGTGCAGAAGACCATGTTCCTCCAGTAGTTGTGGTAGTGCCTAATAGCGTAAATAAGTCAAATGAATTAGCGTTTACACATGTTGAATAAGTTAAACTTGTTCCCGCATTTGGCGCTTGTTGAATGGTAACATTAACTTTTACAGGAATTGTTGTAGGTGATGAGTTACAGTCTTTTGTAAATTGGTATATATATTCACCCGGAATATTGATTGTTGGGTCAAAAACATCATTATTTAATGGCGCTCCGCCTGCTGGAACTGTCCAAGTACCGTTTTCACCAGGGTTACCTATTATGGCTTCAAAAAGATTAACAGTTTCATTTGAGCAAACCGCAACATCTGTATCTTCTGGGTTGCTGCCAAAACCTGAATAATATCCTGCAAAACCAGCCACATTGTTGAAATATCCAAAAACACCAACCGCTAAAGGGCCTGTGGATTCAATATTAACATTTCCACTAACTCCAGGTATTCTGTATGTTACCCAATCAGTGTTTCCTTGAACAGCTTGTGCTTCTGTATTTGAAATAGTTGCTCCATTTAGCGTAATTGTTGCCGAAGCGTAAGTTAAGACCATTAAGTCTGCATTGTAAGAAGTTGATCCAATCACATTCACATCAGGAATGTTTACCGAATTTTGAAAGAAACAACTTAAAGGCGGAATGAAATTTAAACCTGCTGTAGCTGTATCATTTCCACCTCCTAATAATTGATAAGCGTATACGTTTTTTGAAGTTCTAACATAAATGTTTCTATTTGTTGTGCCTTGGTAAAACGAATTGTCAACTAAATAATAATCACCAGCATTTATTGTGGCATTTGGAGTTGCAGAACCATTGACAAATATTTCGGTATTATCCTCATTTGCAACAATTAATGGTAATTCCATAGTCGCAAGTCCGTTTCCTTCAATAAATATATACTCATTTCCTATTTGTGAAGCAGAAACAATTTGATCAAGGGCAAAATCGGCTCTACTTTGCTCGATTCCACCTAGGGCATTTCCAGAGTTTACAGCAACAGGCTTGTCCGAAGAAATCAATGCTCCGATTGCACCATCTAAATTTTCAATTGTGTCACTATAACCTGAAAAAATTATACTTTCACCTGCATTTAATAAGAAACTTTGAGAAGCAGCATTTATAAAACCTGTACTTGTTGTAAAAATAACATTTGGATCATAATCAGACAAAGTAATATTGGTATTGTCTTCTGTTGCCATTATACTAGTAACAAATGATTTTCGTGGATCAAAGCTTTCATTTATGATATGCCCTAATCTAAAACTTGTTCCTATTCCTGGTCTTCCTTTAGAAACCAACATTTCTGCGTGGTTTTGCGACCTAACTCTAAAGCTTACATAAAAATCTTTGGGTCCTTCTAATATAATTCCACTATCACTTAAAACAATGTTTACATTTTCTTGTCCAACAAACATTTTTGTATTTTGTCCAAAGCCAATATCTATTGTTAAGGGAGTAGTCGCTGAAATAGTATATGGGCTTGCTCCAAAAGGATTCCCAGCGCCATCCGTAACTGTAACTTGAAAAGGAGTTGTTTCTTGAGTAGATAAGTATAAATAATGATCAGCCACAGAAGAAGCATCTCTACAATGCAAAGGTGGCAACCAGTGTTTGTTACTCAACTGACTAAAACCAAAGTTTATAAATAAAATAAAAAATAATTTTATTAGAAGATTCTTCATTGTAAAAAATTGAAAATAAGCTTGTAAAATTAAGTAGAAATGTAGAATTAATCTAAATATTAACTAAAAAAACGCTCTTAATTGCACGTTTCCTGTGTGAATCGTTTTACTTGTTTCACTATTTCTACCTTGATAATTAATATTAATGTCTAAATATTGCGTCAGGTTTTTCTGTAAAAGTAAGCGCCAGGTTTGATTTTTTCCAGGTTGTAAGCCTTCTAACATTTGAAAACCTACTGCAGATAAGGCATTTCCATCATACGAATTGTTGTACATCGAGAATTCACCATTCATGCTAAATCCTTTTTCGCTATTGAAGGTAAACGATGTTCCCAATCGCGTTTGTTTTAACGTTTCAAATACACCAATTTGGTTTTCTTTTTGTTGGTATTCGTAAAAAATATCCCAACTCGCATTTTTTGAAAATAGATAACCAATTTTTGGTTCAATTTGATAACCTTCAATCTCGAAATTTCTATTTGGATAATTCTCAGAAGTAGATTCGGTTGAAGTGGTGCTTCCCGAAAAATTAAACAACCAACTTTTCTTTACCAAATGCTGATATTGTACTTGATGCGATTGGTTTTTAGCAGCAACACTTCCCACAGAAAGTAAATTCTGACTTTCGTTTAGTAAGAACGAATAAGTGGTTGAATGATGTTGTTTGCCACGATTAAAAAACAAACTATTTCTAAAATTGGTATTCAAACCAATCAATTCTTCTTCCTCTTTTGAAAACGGATTCAAATCGAAATTAGCGCCATTTCTTTTTATTTTTCGATCAATTAAAAACGAAGTTTGATTGTAAAAATGCGATGCGAATTTCTTAAAACCACTTTCATTTTGCCATTGGTTAAAATTGAAATTTAGCGCTTGCGAAAATTTATTTTGGTGGGTTCGCACAAAAACCTGATTTGGTAAAAACACTCGAACATAAATCGCTAAATCAGAATACGGAGCAATTTCAAACTCTTGTAATTCCTGAATTCCATTGCTATTGTAATCGTTCCACATGTAAACGCCTTGTCCGGGTTCTACTTGCAAATAAGTGAATTCTTGCTGGGCAATGGTTCCTGAACTTGTTTCATAAGCCGTTGTTGTCTGAATTAGCTGTCCAAAAAATCTATCCGAATACAAAATTCGTGAATTTAACGAAGGTTCGTCTTTTAAGCTTGAATCTTCATATTTCAAAGTGCGATAATTCAAAAACACACTCAAATTACTTTTTTCGGTTTTAATTAATTGCGATTTTAAGTAGTAGGAATTTGAATGATTTACACGCTCAATTCGGTTGTTTTGCAAACTATCATTCTGACGTTGTAAAAATCCCAATTCCACAAAAACCTTCGTCGAATCGCCTCTTCCCACAAAAGCACCATATTCTAAAAAACGTTGGCTTAAAGCCGAAAATGCATTGGTTGTCTTCAATTTTTCCGAATTGTCTTCTAAATTCACTGTAGCACCAACCCAATTTTTACCTAATTTATACGACGAACGATTTTCGCTTCGAGAAAATGAAGAATTTGAAAGTTCGGAATCGCTTTTCATTATGCTTGAATTACTCCAAATCATCCAATTTTTGGTTGCATATCTTCCTGATAAAGTATGTTTGTTTCCAGAAAAAGCCTCCCCAAAAGTTAAATTTTCAAACTGATAAATCGCTTTTCCTTTGTTGTTGAAATTAAAATCCAATCCCGAAGTCAAAAAACTTTGATTGCCTAATAATATTGAAGTGATGTTCCAATCACGATTAAATTCGATGTTATACAAACGTTCAATTGTTTTGAAGTTTTCTTGCACTAATTGATAATTCGCAAAGGCATCAATCTTAGTTTTTCCATCAAAAAGACGTTGTTTTCCATTGAATTTTCCGGCAAAACCTTTGTTGTTATTGTCATCTAAATTCGAATATAAATTTTGGTCGCTGTTGCTTACTGCTACTTCAAAATCTAAAAGCGTTTTCTCGTTCGGATTGTATTTTCCTAAAATCGTTGCCATTTGAATTTTTGTAGGCGCAATCAAACGAACAATTGGTTCATAATTTCCTTGCGGAATTCCAGCAATTGGCGCTACATATTCATAAATTTTTCCAACGGCTTGATTGTTGACTAAAACATAGTTTCCTTCATTATTTCCAACTAACGAAAATCGCACATTGTACAATTCGTCTGTTGGATTATTCGAATATTCAAAAACTTCAACCGCACCAATCATCACTTTTCTATACAAAATTTTATTTTCAGAATAGGAATCTAAATAAGCTGAAGGTCCGTTCATTTGCGAAATATCATCACCAGCGTTTTGCAAAATATCAATTTGTTCCGAAGATAAATTTTGTTGCAACGGCTGATTTTTTACATCACTTTCCGAATACACATAACCGCCAATTTGCCAATTTTTTCGCTCGTGCGAAATTCCGCCATACGTTATAAATCGAGTAAAATTTCTATCGGTATATTGGTATTCTC
>Ga0209416_1001067_pt1 | contig 21497 bp, 16 predicted proteins | sample RifGroF1_FD_184001 | JGI IMG/M metagenome (GOLD analysis project Ga0209416, IMG submission 184001) | Groundwater microbial communities from Rifle, Colorado, USA - Groundwater F1 (SPAdes) (version 2) | ecosystem: Environmental > Aquatic > Deep subsurface > Groundwater | place: Rifle, Colorado...
ATCGGCATACCCTAGAATATTTTTGTAAGAAAATTCGCTAATGGCGAAGTAATTTTGATATTGAATTTTTTAGTTTTGATTTTATGGGATTACCACAGGTTCTGGAAGCAGGACAACCACCACAGGGACCCCCACCTGGGCCGAAACCGGCGCCACCATCGGGGACACCGTCACCTCAGCCTGGACCATCTATGCCAGATCCGAGTACACCAGTAACATTTGGAGATTTAGGAGGATTTGCAGGTAATGTAAGTAAGGAACTTGAAAATATTCATAATCAAATTCAAGCACTTAAAACACCTGGACCTCAACCTTCTGGGACTGCTGGTCAGGAATCATCTGCTCAACCAGCTCCTCCTGAAGCTGGGAATGGAGATAGTGATGCAAAACAGGCCAAAGAGCTTTCTGAGCTATTTATTAAAGAGTCAATTGCTGCTACAGGTAAACAGTATGAAAAGGCATTTAAAGATCAAAGCAACAATAGGAAGGAATTTTTGAATAGAATTAAACAGAAAATATTTAAAGTTGGTAGATGGGCAGGATATTTCTCTGCAGCATATGCTGGTGCCAGTATTTATTGGAGGCTTTGACACATTTACCTAGAGCTTTTGCTATGGCTGCAGCTCTACCAGGGAAAGCTTTGGGAGAAGCAACTGGTTGGGTCGGCAAGCAGGATGTCGGGCTGTTTGATGTGCCTGAGACTCGTATCGGCGTTAAAATAGATCAACAGATCGAAAAACTTGCACCATTAGAGGTTACATCAAATATTGAACTTTTTCCCAAAAAAGAAGATGGCGGTCCTGTTTATAAATTCTTTGAAGGAATTATTGGCAAGGGAGCTGCAGGGACTATTACTAAAATGGTTGGTACTCCGCTTGTTTCTTTTCTTGGTCGTGGTGTTATAGCTAAAGGAATCACATACGCAACTGTTCCATTATGGGGGCAGACGATACTTCCGATTCTCGGAGCTCCATTGCTTGCGATGGGTGCTTTGAAGGCTGCAAAATGGGTGCGTAATACTTATAGAGGTATGACAAAAGCGGGTCAGCTTGAGAGTTCGGAGAGAGCTAATCTTCAGTCTAAATTGCAAGAGTACAGGAATGCTGGGAAAAACGCTGAGGCGGAGATTGTTCGAAGGCAGATTGAAGCATTACCTGGAAAAGTTCAAGGAGTAAGAGAAGGAATGGTTCAAAAACAAGTTGAAGGCGGTAGAGCAAATAGATTGCAAGAAGCTATTGCCTTAAGAATTTAATTAACTAATTAACGGATTAACTTATTAACGAATTAAATGTTTAATTTCGCGCTAATACAAAAAATACTTGAGTTGAACGGGGTGACTGAAGAGAGCATTCAGAAGATCCTGAAGGACCTTGCTGGTACTGTTGTATACAAGTTCAATATTATGTTTGTCCTATTTATAAACGAAAAGTGCGGAGATGAGGCTATGGAGAAATTTACTGAATTTATAGAAGGACCAGAAGAGCCGGACCAGGCTATGCTGCAGAAGTATCAAGAATGGACAGAAGCGAATTTCAAAGATAAAGTAGATTTTTCTGAGTTCCTGGATAAATTTGAAAAGGAAATGGAAGAACTTGAAATGAAATTTGTGCAGAATTTGAAGAAAAATTTAAATGACGAACAAAGAAAAATACTCATAGACCTGCTTCAAGACCAGATTGAGTACGAACGAGTGGACGAAGAAGTTGCTTATTCAGCATAAATCGGCCCTCCAAGGACCTGTTTTATTTCTTTATCCCTAGCCAGTCTCTCCATTTTCTCTTTCACCTCGGGGTATAGAGGTACCTCTTCAAATTTTTTATGAAGATAATCTATAAGTGCGAGCCTTCCATTGTCAGGCCCGTTTTTAATATAGTACATAAAAAGTTCTTTCTCGATAAAGTATATAGAGTCGGTCAGTTCCTGTGCAAATTCAGGATAGGAGGTTGTAATAAGATTAAATTGATCAAGAAGAGTGTTATAGGCTTGGGTGGCCTCATTTGCGCTTTTAAACTGTCTGAACTTTCCATTATCATCAATTTTTAGTGACTTTTTAATCTCCTCAAGTTTCTCCGGAAATTTTTCCTGTAAAAATGTAAAGAACTTGTCTAAGACCATGTTCATATTTGAAGATACATAATCCTCAATAAATCTATCAGTCAGTTCCCTGCTCCATCCAAAACTAAGAGCAATTATCCTAAACATTGTTTCATCTATGAACATAACTTTTTGAAATAAAAATTGTTTTATTAATATTAAATTATCTTTATGCTGCTTTCCCGTATTTCTCATCAAGGAAGCTCAAGAATTTGCCCCATGAACGCTGGACCATATCCTCCTTCTCTTCCCAGTCTTTTGCCTCTTTTGTGGCACCAACATCTTCTGCCATATATACAAGAGCCTCGTTTTTACTAAAAAGCATTTTTTCTTCAGCCCTGGTTATTATGTCTCCGGCTTCAATTTTAGCGTATAGCCCTTGTAGGCTCATAAGTTTCTCCTGGGCCTCAAGGGACTTCAACCTTCTTGCATGAGCACGAGCTGCCCTTCTTGCTGCAAAAGGTTTGCCGTACATTTTTGTCAGAAATGATGGAAGGAAAGCATAATTAAAGAACGCCGGATTTCCTGTCGCAAGCAATAATCCAAATGAAATCATCATATTCCAGTTAGCGCCCCATTTCATAAAAGCTTCAAGACCTTTATAGAACGTTGTAAGCTTATATTGTCTACGTTCATTATGAGAGACCTCGGCATACCTGCTCATCCATTGGAAATAGAAGCCACGACCTACTTCAAGACGACGCTGTAGTTCATGGTATCCTTCGTTATGAGTATTAATCCATGTTTTTAGAATGTTAGGTGACATCGGGAGTATACCTTGAAGTTCTTCTCTATATGGCGAAGCCCATGATGGGTCTGCATCAAATTCTATAAGGTCTTTGAATACTTCATCGCCTCCTCTAATACCTCGTAAACTGGCCATTAAATCACGTATTTTTCCTGCAACCTCTTGTTGAGAATCATTAGCATTAAGACCAAATCTTGCAAGTACTGGAAGATCTTTAGTTAATGCCTGCACTCTTTGATTGAATGCATTCATGAATTGTGAATCTACTTTAGCGTTGGTATCAAACAAACTTGTAACGCCGGTTTGATTTTTAAAATTTTCTGTCAGGAAAGGTATGTCATAACCTTCGTTACTGGCCGGATCAATAATTACTTTATCATTAGCATCCCTGAGAAAGTCTGTCTTATATCTTCTAGTAGGTGCTATACCATTGGCCATGACATCTTTGAGTTCTTGTTCTTCAATCATTTTCATAGCCCATTTGATCCCGTCTGTACGTAGTCGGATATTTTCACCAGCTTTTTGTATATCATCATCACCGGCGATACCTCGGGCGATATCAAGACCATCCTGTGAGTTTAATTTGATGAACCTTAGATGTGGATTTTCACGATCTCCAACTATGTGCTGCCAGTAGATTTCGGTTTCACCTTTTTTTAGATTAGCAACAAATTTTCTTTGTTTTTTATCATATTCTCCTTCAGCCAGTCCAGGAATCAAATTACCATGTTCATCAAGCATAAAGTCCCCTGGAAGGATTTCCATAGTACGTTTTTTCCCATTTTCGACAATATCAAAAAGCATTGTTTCCTTGCTTGTGTTCCTTTGCCATGTATTTTTTGTGTTTGTCCTTTCATCATCCATTGACTCAGCTCGGTAGACAAGGTTTGTAAGATCAAATAGGGAAAAGTGTTTGCCTTTCTCGGCTAACGTATGATCACTTTCGGCTTTCATTGCAGAAAGCATTATTACACCATCTCTCATTTGCCAGTATTCTCTTGCCTTGCTTCCTATTTCCATTTCCCATTTCTGCTGGTTTTGTACCCAGGATAGGTCTTTTCTACTTGCATATTCTTTAAACCAATCAGCTTTCTTTTTTTGATATTTACTTGGACCGGTTGGCAGTAACATTGGTCCAAGTAGTGTTCTGGCAGGTGCAGTAAGTGTTCCGACTGCGTTTCTTTTTGGTTTCTCTCCTTCTGCATCGTAACGCATTTTGACCATGTCGTTTGTCAGAATATCGTCTGGGTCTTCGTTTGTCATTACTTCTTTAACTTCGCCTAACATTCGTTCAAGTGCATGTTTCTGTGTGTCATGATCAAATCCTTGATCGAAAAGGCTCAGGTCAGCTTCCATAGCAGGTTTGAAACCGTAGGATTTTCTTTCCAGATCAAATTCAAATCTTCTGCCTGGAAGTGCTCCAACTATACGCATTGCAGTTTGTGGATGCATTTTCATTTCTTCTGTAAGCACACCAAAGACTAGTTTATTTCCTATATCGCTCCATTGTTCAAGGGAGTTGTATGCCATCTGTACAGGTAGTTTTTCATATTCTTTCCCAACTGAATATTGTCTCCAGATCCCGGGAAAATGCTCTCTGATCATGTATTCCAGTCCGGGGTTTATCATTTTACCGAATTTTGAAAAATCAGCTCCAACATATGGATTGTAATGCCTTTCTGCCATAGCTCTTCTTCTTGAGCCAAAAGGTGCTCTGGAAAAATACGCTCCAAAAGCCCTTCCAGCTGAGCCATATCCTCTTGGCATAAACATTGAAAGCCCTGGCATTGGTAAATTCCCAACTCTTGGGACATGGAATAGTTTCCCAATTCTCTTATGTGTAAATGGTATTCTTGGGCCTCTTCCCACAAGTTCATTCCATGTAGTAAAAGCATTTCCTTCGGGATCGTAGAAGAAATTTCCTCTTCGAGTTTTCATAATGTCAGGATTTGGATGATACCTTCCTTCTGTTATGTCTTTTGCAAGGTTTCCTAAAGATCGCTGGTCCTGGAAGGCACCTGTAAAGTTTTCAGTACCGACATAAGGGCTTTTTGCTTTACGATTTGAAAACTCCATCAGTCCAGCTTCAATTAATGCTTTTTGCGCAGGTTTTAAAGTGGTTTCGTATTCTTGGTTGGCCTTATTAATTAGCTGATTTCCATTTAATCTACCAACTTTTTGATCAGCTGGTATGTCGTAATTCTGCATTAATCTTTCAATAAGGCTGTTGTACAGTTCTTCTGTTTGATTTGTTCCTTGCGTTGCTTGTCCGCTCACCTCTAGTTTCTTTTTTAATGCGGAAAACTCTGAAACAAGGAATGACGATATGTCCATTCTAAGAAGCATTTCGTCAAGTTCTGAAAATGCGGAATTTTTTCTTTTCTCAGCTATGAGTTTTTCTACTTGTGTGATAAGTTGAGTAATAGATAAATGTGTCTCTAATTTTGCCATTTCCTCTTGTTTTCCTTTTCCAGAATCATCGACATTTGGTTTATCTAGGTAAAGATGGCTTAATTTGGTCCTGTAAGCTAATTGGTCTGTTGGAGTGAACGCTTCAACAGCTCCTCTGCCTTCCATGAGCATAGAAGCAAATTCATACACTGCCCGTTCTTCGGCATTATTCGCGCTTTTTGTCTCTCTCAAGAACTCCTCCTGCAAAGAATGGAATATTTCATGGCGTGTCTTATTTTCTTCTTCATTTGTAATTCCCTGGGCTATAATTATATTTATTGATGGTAACTGGTTTGGGTTTGTAAATCGACCTTTGTATTCTTCCTGACCAAAAAATTTTACTAAACTTTTTTGCGAAAGATTTGCTGCTATTGTCTCTTTCGTGTTTGCATCAGCTCCAAGAAGTGAGTACAAATATGAAATATCTTTTTTTAACTCGCCTTTTTCGTCTGATTCATCAGACTGGATGCCATAGTTGTCTATAACTATTGTCAGGCCAGTTGGTGTGACACGAAATTCAAGATGACCACTGTCCAATAGTTTTGAAAGTGCATTTTTTCTTTGTTCGATATTTGGGCCTGTTTTTTCACTGGTTTTAGATCTGGCTCTGCTTACGCTTGCTTCCAGTTGCAGGACCAGGTTGTCCAGCAGCTTTTTTTGTTTCCCTAGTTCAAAATCTTGAACGTCTATCTCTGAAGCTTTTTCTGTACCTTGAGCCAGGTCAGCTAGTTCTTGTTCTCCTGCTTCTATTAGTGAAATTGCATTCTTCCTTTTAGCATTGATATTTTTCATCCTTTCGATGATTTCATTTATTTCTGTTCCTTGATTCGCTGTGGCTTCCAAAGATCCTTCTGTTGTGAAGCCATAGGATTCTGCTAGATCTTTTATGCTTTGTTCAATTTCTTTGTCATCAAGGTCGAGTTCGTCATCCTCTGAGACAAGTACTGTTTCTAAAGCTTCGATTTTAAATGCATTTATTCTTTCTTCAATAGTTTTTGGATCTCTTTTCCATTCCTCGTAATCCTGCATTTCAGCTAATAGATCTTTCATTGTTGGGTTGATATCTTTATTGGCAGTGATTTCAATTCTGCCAATTAGTTCAGGGTGCGCAGCATATTCCATAAATTCTTCAAGATCATCACTTAGGCTGCGCTTGTCATCGTATTTTTCCTGCATTTCTTGTACGTATTTTTGAACTTCTTGTGTTTGATCTTCTATATTAGATTTCGCGCGGACCTTGTCTAATATTTTTTGAAGTGTCGGATGTGATTGATCGCCTGTCCCTTCATCTGAGGTGGCAAAAAATGCGTTTAGCTCAGGTTGACCCTTTCCCTCGATATATTGAAGCCATTTTTCTAATCTTGCTTTTTCCTGTGGAAGTGCATTAGGCAAAAATCTTCTTATTTCAACTATAGTCTCGGCATGGCTTTTATCTTTTCCAGTCAGAAGGTCCAGCATGTTTGCCTTGTGATCGGTTGGTGATATTTTTGTTTCTTTTAATGTTGCTGCTTGTAATAGTAAATATTCCGTGAGCTCGGTTTGCAAGCTACCAAGTACTTTTCTCTCTTCTTCTGATAGTGGTTCGCCTAATTTTTCTTTCTCTTGCAACTTTTTAATACGTTTTTTTACAGCTTTTATTTTTTCATGATAATAAACCCTGTCTTTCCTTAGTTGTCTTGGGTCTTCTTTGTCCTGTTCGGCAAGCTGTTCAGTCTTAGATTTCTTTTCGGGGTCGTTTTTTTGTTCCAGATCCTTTTTTCTCTTGTCTGCACTAATGATTTCTTTTGCTTTTGCGAAACTTTCTGATTCGGCTTGTTCTTTTGCTCCTTTTTCATCAAGTGCACCTAATTTGGCTTGCAACTGTGCTTCTCCTGAAGCTACTATACCTGCTAGAAATTTCACATTTGGGTCTTTTTTTGCTTCTAGAATGACTAGAATCGCTCTAGTTCTTTCTAATGCCCTTGAAGTTCGCATTATATCGTCAGCAATTTCGACCCCTCCCATAGATTCATACATCGCTCTAAATTGTTTACTCTGTATTTCATTTGAACTGGCGAATTTCACCTGTTCGTAGACCTGGCTTTCGATATTTCTCGAACGGTTCAAGCTGATTTCTAGGAGACGTTTATCAGATGGTTCTCCCTTAGTTTTATCTATTTTATCAAATTCAGCGGACCTTATAGCTTCTCTATGTCCAGCTAATTGTTTCCCTGCAAGAGATAGAAAACTTCTTCTTTTTACTTTTTGTCGGGGACTTTCTTTTTTTTCTGCTTTCTGAGCTTTCTCCTGTTTATCTTTTTGTTCGTCTTTTGCGATTTGGGAACTTATCAGGGAATGAGCTTTGGCTTCTTGTTTCTGCTCATATTGTTCTCTCCAGGCATCATGTGCCTTTTTTGATTTTGAAGAATTTTCCTTGTCGCCATCCTGTCCCGATGTCTCGGGAGCAAAAGGTGCGCCGGCATTAAATGTTGACATATATAGGAGCAGTAATATACTTCAAAGATTTTAGCATATTTTATAGTACATTAATACATTATGCTATCAATCTTCTCCATAAGCTGCTAACAATCTATTATCTATATTAATTTTCGTGTGAGTTTTTATCAGGCGAAGTAGTTCTTTGTTTCTTTTAAACAGAGATTCACCAAGATTTTGGTTCGCACCAGAGATAGAGCCAATTTTTGCAGAGATATCGTCACCGCAGTTTTCTAGATCGGCTAAAAGTCTTTCGATAAACGGTCCTAGAGCATCATTGTTCTCTGTAAGTGCAGCTTGTAGCATGTCCTGGTTCCTATATATATCATTTATCTTCTGCTCCCTTTCTGTAGCAGTCAACTCTTTTTGAAAGTCCCTTCCAGCAGGAATGGCTCCTAATAGAATAAATATTGGGTTCCCGCCAACAAAGTATCCAAATCCACCTGCAATGGCGAATTGTACAAGGGCTTTTCCGATTATTTTGGGCATACCACTCATTGCGCCTGTTTTCATAAATTTGCCGACTTTTTCCTGGATAGTAGTATTGTCAGCTATTATTTGATTCAGGTCTCCTCCACATTCTCTTATTATATTATCAATTTGATCCTTACCAAGACCTCTGTTTTGCAGTTCTGTTCTGAAATTTATCATAATACTATCGAAAGCCTTGGCTGGATTTTCATTTATAGCCTCATCAGTGATTTTAATTAAAGGTGTTTGTTTACCTTGCTTAAGTTCCTCAAGCGTTTCCCGGGGATCTGAATCTTCATCTTCAGGGGACATATCATCTCCAGTAGAGATTTGTTCTCCATCCTGTCCGTCTTGTCCTACGTCATCAGCCAGCATTTGTAAACTTTCGCCTGGTCGATCTTCTTGTAATGCATTTATTACGTCAGGATCAGCTTGTGGTTTGTTATCACCTTCTTGGTTGCCTGTTCTGTCAGTACCATCATCGGGCAATTGAGGCCCATATTCTCTTTCTTGCCCTGGGCCAGGAAATCCTTCTCTTGCACCTGGTACACCCATTCCTGGTCTTGCTCCCATCCCTACCATAATGTTTATGAATAAAATTTAATTAATTCCAGATTTTGTCTTTTTCCCCCGAGTTCTTATTTATGTATCTGGCTGTTATGAAAAGCCAGTCACTTAATCTGTTGAGATATTTTAGCACATTCGGGTTTAGCTTTGCGCCTTTTGTGAGCCTGACAGCGTTTCGTTCTGCCCTTCTTGTCATTGCTCTAGCTAATTGTGCAATTGAAGCAGTCTCACTGCCTCCGGGTATGATGAAGTATCGCAGTTTTGGAAGTTGTGTGTCCATTTCGTCAATTTCGTTCTCAAGGTTTTTGATGTTTTCAGGCGCGAGCCGATCAATATTTTTTTGAAATGTCGTGCTCGCGCTGTATGGAGTTGCGATGTCAGCACCAACTTGCAAGAGTTCGCCTTGTATCCGCTCAATTCTGTTTGTGAGGGTAAAAGATTTGTCAGTCCATGTTTTTTGTTCATCTTTAAGTTTGCTATTGATCAAACCAAGCAGCGAGTTCAGTTCATCAATACATCCGATCACTTCCAATCTTACAATTGACTTGCTGACACGTCTGCCACCGTATAAAGATGTGGACCCTTTGTCACCTTTTTTTGTGTAAATAGACATAGCTTATTTATACCATGAAATCTCTATCGATGCCAATAATATTTTTTTGGGCAACTATCCCTTCTCTGTTCATTGCAAAAGCATCAAAAAAGATATGAACTCTTGACACTTTTACAGCATTTTTCAGTTATATTTTTGTATTAATGTTGTTCTCTATTAGTCTTGCAGTCCATCAGAATTGAGTATAAGCTATATATATGGCACAAAATTTAACGGCACAGGAAGAGATATTGCTTGTTCAATCAGCAAAAAGCGATCTAAGTGCCTTTGCAAAAATTTACGACCTGTATTTTCCGAAATTATACGGTTATGTCGTGTATCTTGTTGGAAATCATGCGGATGCGGAAGATATTGTGAGCGAAACTTTTGAAAGAGCCATGATTAATTTACAGAAGTATGAATACAGGGGTTTTACTTTTGGCGCGTGGCTTTTCAAGATCGCAAGGAATCTAGTGTTTGACAGGTCGAAAGCAAAAGAAACTTTGTCTTTATCTTTAGATAATTTTGAAAATACAGCAATAAACGATTTTGGCACAGGGCAATCTTTGCACTCTGTTGAAAATCAGGTCAATGACCAAATTGTTGCAGAAAAATTGAAACTTATGATCAATAATTTAAAAGCAGAACAAAGAGAAGTCGTGGTCCTTAGATATATAGATGGTTATTCAATAAGCGAGACCGCGATCATTACTGGCAGGACCGAGGATTCGATTAAATCGGCGTGCAAACGTGCATTAATTAAATTAAAGGAACAATTAGAATCAGAAAGTTAAAATCACAAAAAATGGACGAACTTGAAAAATTAGAAAATATGTTGAGAGATGATCTGAAGAATGCTGGTAATCCAAAGCCTGCCAACCCAGCTTTTGAGATGAACCTGAAAAAGAGGCTTGTAAATCAATATCAAGATATTCTTTCTGAACAAGAGGAACGTGAATATGCGCAAGTGCAGGACCAGCTTGTCAGATCGGTTAATACAGCTCAGTCAACTAGAAAAAGCGGCTTTCTGCTTGGTCGGATCGGATTATTTAGTTTCGTCTTTGCACTTTTCTGCGTGTTCAGTCTTAGCGGAACAATGGCTTATTTCAGTTTCCCGTCCGTCAAAGATACTGTTGATAAGATTATTGGCGTGGAGGAAAGCGGTAAATTGGTTGTTAATAGTGATCCTTCCGAGGCTGATGTGTATATTAATGGAGAGTTTTTTGGAAAAACACCTTTAGAAGAAGAACTTCCTGTTGGGAATTATACAATCAGGTTGCAAAAGGAAAATTATATCGAGTACTTTGAATCTGTTAATATCGAGGATAAAAAGGAAAAGAAACTTGATGTTGAGCTTGAAAGTATCCTTCCAGAGGATGAATATGAGGGATGGTTTACATATAACAACCAGAAAAAAGGTTTTGGTTTTAGATATCCTGGTGATTGGAAAATCACGGAAGACAATGCAATTGTAAAACTGGTCAGTGATCTTGATCAGATTGATTTGACCATTCAGGATAGTGATGTTTCGCTTTCTGCTGATTATTTGCAATTTCCAATTAATGATAATCCTGGGTATGTTAGGCTTAAAGATAATCAGATTGTGGAAATTTATTATGTCCTCGAGAGCGATGAGAAGTTCCTTGTGACAAAGGTTTCGATCTCTGATGATCAATCATCTTCGCAGGGAGAAGAAAACATCTCTGATATTCTAAAGAAATTTCTCAGCTCTATCTGGTTTGATGCAGATATTGCAACTGAGGATGACTACTCTGCCCCTTCAACTGATGTTGATAGTCGTTTTGTCTGGCAGATTGGCGGTAGTGTTTATAGTGTAAATGCAGATAAAGCCCTGCAAACATTTGATTTTGGCAGTAATGAGATCAAGCTACTTTCACCTGATGGGAAATGGATACTTTTTCAAGAAAACAACGGAATTTCAATTATAGATAGTGTTGGGGATAATTATAAGAGGTTATTGCTGCCAGCATCGAGCCAGGATGGAATTAGTGTTGTCTACAGTGTGGAAACAACAGGTTGGTCTCCTGATTCACGCTACTTTGTATATAGATTGCACTTATATGATTCTCAAGCACAGCAACTGGACGAAGTGATGGGACTGGTTGAAGGTTTTTATATTTTCGATCTGCAGACAGGAGCCTCAAAATTATTAGATGACTCGAGTAAAATGTATATGGGCAATTGGTCAAATGATTCAAAGTATTTCTATTTGGGCTCGTCATTTGCTGAAAAGCCTTTTTATATAAATGAGTATGCAATAACTGAGTCTGAAATAACTGTTGGTAGTCCTATTTCTGATCCTGCGCCAATTAGTTATAGTGAATACAAATTAGGATCTGATCCTGATCATTCAACCTATCAGTTTGATGTTTATGATAGTGATAGGGTTATTTTGCGAAGTAATGATCCGGAAATTAATAAAGTATTCCTGGCTAAATTGGATAAGGGAAATAAGCAGATTGTAATTACTGAGACGATCAAAGAATTTGGGAATTGGTTTGATTACATTGTGCCTCGATTTAGTAAGGGTGTTGATACTTCTAATAACCAGGGTAATAGCCAGGGGCCGGAATACATAATTACAGATAGTGTAAACTTTTATAATACTCAGACGAGAACATGGGAAAAACTTGATGGGTTCCTGTATGAATTTGATTATGTGAGCTTTGTAATGGGCAGAAGCGATATGGTCGTGGCTGTGAAATATAAGGACATGGAAAATAAAGCGATTCCAATAACTATGGTGTTGATTGATTTGAAGCAGAATAAAGTGTTGAACTTTGTTTATGAAACTAAAGTTCCGATTGAAATAATACTGCCTGACGAAGAATTAAATTGAAATGAATTGAGTTGAATTTCGCCCGAGGTTAATTGGTTAATTAGTATTTCACCAAGTAGGCCTTTTTTATTATGACATCCTGTAAAGGTTTATCAGAGCTATCGGTTTCGGCTTGTGCAATTTTCTCTACAATATTCTGGCCTAGTACTACCTGGCCAAAAATTGTATATTCGTCATCCAGGCCTTTGGCACCTGTATCGTCGTGAACAATGTAGAATTGGCTGCCTGAGGATGCTTTTTCCGGATTAACCTCGTCACCAAGCCTTGCTGTTGCAATAGCTCCTGCGATATGTGAAAGGCCCGTTGCGATTTCAGCATCTATTGTATAATCTGGCCCTCCTGTTCCATCTCCACTTGGATCTCCACCTTGTACCATGAAGCCTTCTATTACTCTGTGGAAAATGAGATCATCGTAGAAGCCTTCTCCTATAAGTTTTTTGAAATTTGCAACTGTCTTCGGTGCTTTATCGGGGAAAAGTTTTATAGTTATGGTGCCATAGTTCGTTTCAAGTTTAGCAACCTCCTCACCTTTTGCCGGGCAGGCTTTTTGTCCTGTTTTTCCTTCACAATATTTATCTGCTTCGGTTTTTTGAATGTTGTTTGTCATGCTGCCTGAATTATCTCCTGTTTTCTCTGAATTGTCCACTACTTCCCCTTCTCTTTTGCAACCTGTAAGAAGGATAGAGATGGCGAGGATGATTATAATGAATGATAGATTTTTAGTTTTTAACAGGCTTCGAGTTTTTCGCATAATGTGGTGTTATTTAATTTGTCGTATTTTATCATATTAATCTAAATAATTTTATATAAATCTCTTATGTAAGTCTTATTTAAATCTAATATAAGTCTAACGTAAATTCGACGTCGAAGAAAGCGGAATGATGAATATGAATGAGTCTATTTGAATTGTTCCAGAAGCGCGCTTACATCTTGTTGTTTGACTTGCTCGGCTAATGTTGCAGGATTTGCCTTTAAATGCTCTATCCGATCTAGAAATATTGGTGCGTCAGATTCTTTACGCTCGTAAAGTACTCCGGTTGGAATTCTCTCTTGTGAAAAAGAGCTGAGCTTATATGCCATTTCGAGATTGGTCGGATCATAACTTTTATCTTCCTCAACTTTATAAACTCTATCTTTGTACCAAGCCTGGTTCAAAAATTCATTATATGTTGGGCAATGCTGTAATACCTCAAGGTAACTAAATCCTTTATGTTCGATTGCCTTTTTAACCATAATATTCAAATGGCTTAGATCGCCTGTGAATCCTTTTGCAACAAAGCTTGCATTTAGGTTCAGTGCAAACTGAGTAGGATTCAGTCTATCCTCTACTACTCCGTTAGGACTTGTATTCATTTTTTGTCCTTTGGGTGTTGTTGGTGTTGCCTGCCCTGTTGTCAGACCGAAATCACAGTTATTATGCAATATGAGTGTTATATTGTAATTGCTACGGATTGAATGAACTAGATGATGAATGCCTTCATCAAAAGTACCTCCGTCGCCTGCTACTGCAATAACTGGTATGTTCTTATTTGCTAATGATATCCCTGCTGCAACTGGCATTACCCTTCCATGAAGGCCTTTGAACACATATGCATTAATTTTGTCAGCCATGTTGCCGTTACATCCGATATCAAAACACAGTGCAACTTCTGTTGGAGCTTTTCCAAGAGCAACAAGTGCATTCTTTATAGCTGCCCAGATAGCAAAATCTCCACATCCAGGACACCATGTTGGTCTAATCGGGCTCATGTAGTCTCGGACTGTTACTGTAGTTGCGTCGGTTACATTTTGGTTCATATTTGGTTTTGGTTCTGTTGGTTGTGGTTGCATTTTTTTACTTGTAACTTCTAACAGCAATTCAGCAATTATCTAGGCTTTTACTGCTTCCAGGATGTCTTCTAAATAAAATGGTTTGCTATCATATCGTAAAATTCTTTTTGTAAAATTAATCCCAGTTTCTCTTTTGATTAATTGTGCTAATTGTCCTTGATAATTTTGTTCTACTACATATACTTTATCTTCTTTTCCGCGAAGTGTTTCCAAAGTTTCTGTTTTGAGTGGCCACATATATGTATAGTGTAGGATCCCTACTTTTTGTCCTTGCTCACGCAAAATTTTTGCTGCATCGTTTAATATCGTTATATTTGAGCCCCAACTTACGAAAATAACGTCGGGATTTTCATCGCCAGTCATTTTTGGTTCTGGTAAATATGCTTTAACAGATTCAAGTTTTTTCATACGTTTTTCAACTTGTGCTTTGATAACTTTGTCATCTTCAGTTGAATATCCTTTTTCATCATGTTCGTCGCTATTGTTTATAAAAGTACTGTTAATTTTGCTTGCTGGTAATTCGCTATGCTGGCCAGGGTACCACCTTGGCGATACTCCACTATCAGTAAGTTTGTAACGTAGTTCTGTACCATTGAGCTGGTCCTGGGAAAGAATTTCTCCCCTATCGATTTTTATTTTTGCTTGGTCATACCCAGCGATCGTGTAAGTACTTTCTCCTATGTATTTTTCCGTCATGAATACGACAGGGAGCTGAAATTTTTCTGCAATATTAAATGCTTCTCCCATTAGATAAAATACATCTTCTGCATCAGAACAACTGATCACCACTCTTGGAAATTCGCCATGTGCTGCATGAAGTGCGAGATTAAGATCTCCCTGTGCTGTCCATGTTGGTGCACCTGTGGCCGGCCCATGCCTTTGGCCAAGAACAACAACAAATGGTGTTTCTGTTATTCCAGCAAGTGAAATACTTTCGCTCATTAAATCAAATCCGCCACCGCTTGTACCGCATAATGCTCTTGTGCCGGCAAAATTAGCGCCTATACACATATTTGCAGCAGTTATTTCATCTTCCGCCTGTTTCACAAGTATCCCTGACTGTTTCGCCCAATTCGCAAGACTGGTAAGTATTGTGCTCGCTGGCGTCATCGGGTATGAGGAGTAGATTTTTACACCTGCTGCTATCGCGCCTAAAGATAATGCTTCATTTCCGCTAATAACAAGGCTATTCTTCACCACACCATTTTCTTCAGTCTGTCCACTTGGTTGAGCTCCATTTGTAAGTCTATCCATAAAACCTGTTAATTCTTCTGTTATGGCATTGTATCCGGCAGTTGCTGCCTTTTTATTTGCTTCAACAATAGCTTCTCCTTTATTGAAAACTTCTGCTATGACATTTAATAGTAATTCCAGGTCAAGCCCCAGTGTTTTCCAGATCGCTCCTAAAGTAACAGTATTTTTCATAAGCGCTGAACCACCTCCCTGTGTTGCAAGATCAAGTAATGGAAGCTGGTAAAGTTTTACTTTGTATTGATCGACCAATTTTTGTGTTTCTGGGGATACTGGAACTGTGTTGTCCATAATAATGATGCCCCCATCTTTGTCGAATTCGTGAATATGGATGTCAATTGATTCTTTGTTCAATGCGAGTAGTACGTCCGTGTCCCTGGTAATTGAACCTATATTGTGTCTTGCTACTTCAATCTGGTAAACATTATGACCACCTTTGATCAATGAGGGATATTCTGTATATCCAAAAGTATAATATCCAGCCCTTTTCAATGCCTTGGAAATAATTATGCCTGAGCTTTTTATCCCTTGCCCGGCTGCACCTGCAATTTTTATAGTATATCTATTTTGCATTTCCTTATTTTATTGGTTAATTGTATTTGTGTCAATTAGGTTAAATTAAATGGGTTAAAAATAGGTCCGTAAATTAGGTTAAGACAGTGAGATAAATAACGTGGTTTAAAATTTTTATTACATTTCAGCTTTTTTTACTTGTTCTTGAGATAATTTTTTTTGCTCCAGCTTTTATTTCATTTATTTGCTCTTTTGTATAATTGCTCTCCAAATGGTCCTCTAGTTTTATGAGTTTGTATTTCTTTGCCTTACTTTTCATTTTTTCCGGCCATGGGATTGATATCTGGAAAATTGTTGGGGTTTTTAGTGAAATTAGGTTGAGCCTGCCATTGAAATTTTTTTCGATTATGTTCTTACATATGGGCAGGCCGAGCCCCGTGCCCTCGCCTAGAGGTTTTGTTGTAAAAAATTTGTCAAAAATTTTATGCTTGTTTTGTGGTTCTATTCCTGCACCGAAATCAACAATTTTAAGCTTAAAATGTGTGTTTGAAGACTGTTCTTTAATTTCAATAACCTTGAAGTCATCTTCGGATTCTTCTAGATCTGATTGATCCGAGCTTTTATATGTATCAATCGCATTTTTTAATAAATTTATTATTACTTGGTTAAATTTAATTGGATTGCCGAGAATTAATGCTTTTTTATCAACCTCTGTCAAAAGTTTTATGCGATTTTTCCTTATTCTGAACTCTAATAGATTTTGTGCTTTCGAGATCTCATCGTGAGGTGCAAAATACATATACCTATCTTCCCCTTTGAGATGTGAAAGATAGCTTTGGATAAGTGAATCAATATGTTCTACTCCATTTAGTGCTGCGCTAAGCTCTTCTTTTATGCTTGATTTTTCTTGACACTTTATTACACTGAGGTTGAATTTGATATTACTTAGAGGGGTGACAATTTCATGGGTCAGCCCTGCAGAAAGTTCGCCAAGTGTGGCAAGCTGGTTATATCTGAAAAGCTCTTCTTGCCTGATTAATTGGACCTTATTTATCCTCCTTTTAAATACATTAAGAAGGGTTGAATTAAGCTGTTCGAAGCTTGCTTTTTTGTTATAGGTCTTTATTTGTGTTAGTGCCTTTGGTCCCAGCATTAAGGGAAATTACTAATTTAATGCAAATTTAACAGTTTATAGCATTAATTTTGTTCCAAAGCACTGTATTATGGCGCAAATTTTTGAAGAAAACGATTAAAATTTCCCTATTTGGAAGTATTTGGATATACTATTTTTGGATTTAACTAATAAGTTAATAAGTTAATTAGTTAATCCGTTAATTTGTTAATTAATTTATCATGGCTGTTCAAATCGATTATTTTGCTCCTATTGGTTGGAAACCGAAAAATCCTGATGAGGACTATTTGATTGCTTATTTCCAAATTGCTTTGAAGGATGGGATCCCGCAGGAAAAATTTAAAGAGGTAGCTGCTACTGTTGCTGCTGAGTCCAGCACTGGCACATGGACAGAGGTTGATGAAAGCTCGAACGCAGGTATGGATAATGCTACTAAATACAGGGCTGTAGTTTTTGATATTGAGGAGGATCAAAAGCGGTTTAAAATTGCTTATCCTGTAAATCTTTTTGAACCTGATAATATGTCTGGAATGTTGGCTGGTTTTGCTGGGAATATTGGTGGGATGAAGGCTTTAAAAGGAATGCGTTTGTTAGATGTGCGCTTTCCTAAAAAAATAGTTCAGTCTTTTCCTGGACCAAAGTTCGGAATTGAAGGTATGCGCGATATGCTTGGACACTATGATGATCTTGATGATCCATTACGAAAAAAAATGCCGATTATGGGGACTGTGCCAAAGCCTAAAGTTGGTAGGACGGCTGAACAGCAGTCTGCTTTGGCACGGGAGCTTTGGACGGCGGGCGACTTCACTTATGACTTTATAAAAGATGACGAGAATTTGACCTCACTGGAGTTTAATAATTTTTATGACCGCGCCCGCCTTGTTCTTGACGTGCAGCATGACGTTGAGAATATGTCTAAAAACAAAAGGTTTTCTTTGCTGAACATTACACATTCGAACTTTGAGGAACTGATTAGGCGAGCTGAGACAATTCGTGATCAGGGTGGTCGCTTTGTGATGATTGATGTTGTAACAACCGGTTTTGGCATGCTGCATTCGTACCGTAATGAGGATCTTGGGCTTGCTATACACGCACATAGGGCTATGCACAGCTTTTGGACAAGACATAATTCTAGCGACGACAAGGCTGAATTTGATGGTTTTAGCGTGTCAATGCTTGTTTTGGCGAAAATTTATAGACTTCTTGGAGTGGATTCCCTTCACACTGGGTCTCCAAAAGCAAAAATGGAGGATTATGGTGAGAGCGATATAATAGCTAGGACTGTTTCTTCGTCTGGAATTGTGGAACCTGATGAAAAAAATTTGACGCTTGGTCAAAATTGGTTTGGAATGAAGGAAACATGGCCAGTTGCATCAGGTGGTCTTCATCCTGGTGTTCTTGATAAAGTAGTTGAAAAACTTGGCCCGAATATTTTCATCCAGCTTGGTGGTGGTGTTCTTGGTCATCCCGAAGGCATTCGCAGGGGTGTTGAGGCAGCGCTTGAAGCCCGGAAGGCAATTGCTGCTGGTGAACCGATTTCTGAATTTGTGAAAAAACATCAGGATTCAGCACTAGCTGTGGCTGTTAAAGAATGGGGAACTGAGCCAAGGATTGTTTATTAGTATATTGCTTCAATTTTGAAAGCTGCATTGTACAGCTCAATGATCTCCCCTACTTGCCTGCCAAGAAGGTTTGTGACGTTGCGGGCATCTACCCACAGTACTACTTTGAAATCGAGCGATACGAGCTTGACCTTTGATCTAAGTGTGATAATGAACCTTTTAGTGAACTGGTTCTGTCTTTTTATTTGTTTGATTGTCTGCTTTAGACCATCAATTCTCTGGTCAATTGAATATAGTTTGGAAAGTAATCTTAAATATCGCGAGTTTTTAATTGAAATTTTTTGTTTGTGGAGGTCTTCTTCGAGGCTCTTTTTTAACTTTTTATAATACTCTAACTCACGCTTTAACTGGTGCAAAAGCATTTTGCGCATAACATTTGCCAGTAATAAGTTAAGTACATTTACTAAAACGGAACATAAACTAATTATCACAGATTTTAGTATACACCATCTTTATTAACTTTTTCTTCTGTATTCACCAATATGGGTATTGCTACATTTGCAGTACTGCAGTTTTTATTAGCTCCGCAGTGCGGGCACTGATATTCATATGTAGATCTATTGCCATTTTCTATAAACCATTTACATCCACATGAGCATGTGGTTTCGTCTGGTCTTAATATTGACCTTTCCGATGATTTCCTACCCGGGATTACAAATGTGTAGAGTGATTGGGTTAGTTCGGCTATTGACGCACCACCTACTGTGATTGAATAATTTCCGCTGTCCCCGGCGCTTCCACAGGATCCGTTTATAAGAATTGGTAAAGCGAGTATTTGGTTTTTGAATGCTTGTGACATGCCAAAAGTATATTCCATTTGTTTTAATTTTGCCTTTGTCTGAATTGAGGATTTAATCTGGTCAACCATTTCCGGCCACGGCCATTTTTCTCTTGCTTCCTGTTCGTTGAAGTGTACCTTGGCCTTGATCAACATAATTTTAAAAGATTCTATTAGATCATTCTTTTTTGTTTCGAAATCACCAGGCTTTATACTTTTGAATATTTGAAAAAATGTCTCAATTTCGGGAGAAAAGTCCTCAAGTTGCGCTTGTATATTAATGTCATATTTTGGAATATAAGCAAATGGTCCATAATCCTGAACAAGTTCCTCAAAGGTCATGTCTTCTGGTACTAATATTGCATTAGCCAGTAATTCTACTGGAGAAAGTTCTTCGGGTTGAAAAGTCCCATCTATCTTTGTTTCCCATGTTTCGCGCACTGCATTGTGTTTTTCATATCCACAATTGTAAATTCGCCTATTACGTACCTGGACCTTATATTCCAAGATCTGCTGGCCATCAAAACGCCGGGTATATTCTGGAATTATCCCATAAAATGATACAAAACTATGTTCTGAACCAGGGTAGTTTTCTTTAGGACTCTGAAGTATTGCTTTTGTATATCCAGCAAATTTTGCAAGAGGACCAAGTTCTTGATGCAGCTCTACTGTTTGTTTCATTAATTGCTCTATTGTTCTAAAAGATCCGAGCTCTGCCTCTCTAATTTGTTTTGTTTGAGCGTCTATACCTGGTTCGTTAACTGCGTTTAGTAATAAATCCATGGCTGGTACATTCCACGCAGAATTTATAAGTTGGCCATGTTCATTAAATCTGTATTCATATCTGAATTCGTGGAGATTTGTCAGGTATTCACCTACAAATAATTTAAGTTGGGATAAAACACCTTCGTCTGTTACTAGGCCATCATGATAATTTTTATGCTCAAGATCAAGGCGGAATGCCTGCATATTAAATCCTTCTGCAACTTTCCCGAACCCAAATTGTTCATATCGGTTATTGGGGCCGTTTTTGTGACTATGGCCATAAAAACCATCAGCTGATGAAAGCATAATTAATTTTTGAAAATGATTATTTTAAAACTTTGGCTTGATTAAAATATTTTTTACTTTATCAAACTTCAATTTAAAATTAATATTGATTAATGCATATGTAAAAACAAACAGCGCTGGAACTATTATTAAGTTTCCTGCTAATTGATTGGTAATAAAAGGGAGGCCATTAATATAACTTTGCCCTAGTCCTTCAATTGTTTTTGGATACATTGATGTTGTGAGCACTACTCCGAAGTTTGTCCATAAAAAGAAAATCACTGTTGATATTATTCCACCGAATTGTATAGAAAACGGAGAAAAATATTTTTTAATAATTGCTCCGATCATTGGCACAATGGTAAATCCTGTCCATGTGAAGATGAATATCATGCTATTGCCTATGATAAAGTCGCTGATCACTAGAGAAGAAATTGGGACCAGTAAGGAAAGCTTTTTATGTTTGAAAAAATAACCTGCGCATAATGAAGTACCTATTATAAATTCGACATTGGAATCTATATGAAAAACTGTTCTTGTTAAAATAACTAAAGTAACATAAGTCAAAAGTAAAGCAAAATCCTGAGCATATTTTTTCATTATTAAAATTCGATGAAATACAAAATAAAAGTGAAATATGAAAAGTTTTTTAATTAAAAAATCATGTTATCAATTATGAAGCCTAGCTCATCTTCCTCTTTGACTATGTAAGCACTCACACCAGTCTGGGAGTCTTGTCCGTTCACCTGGAGTTTCCAGAACTGGTTTTCTGCCGGTGTCACGCCGTTAATGCTTGTGATCATTGCGCCAAAATCATATTCCTGGAAACTAAATTCAAAGTTTTCATTCTCTTCTTGCAACCTTTGTAATATATCAAAAGCGTTTAATTCTTCACTACTGTTGTATCCTACTTTGTATGTTTCTGTATTGTCTTTATTCGTAACTTTTATTGAAACTTCTTTTGATGTTGACTCAGCTAGGACCTGTTCATTTTGATCTTTATTTCCGGATTTTGTGTCTGAATTACTACTTCTATCCTGTAAATACAGGAACCCGGCAGTGG
>Ga0209416_1001069_pt1 | contig 21457 bp, 21 predicted proteins | sample RifGroF1_FD_184001 | JGI IMG/M metagenome (GOLD analysis project Ga0209416, IMG submission 184001) | Groundwater microbial communities from Rifle, Colorado, USA - Groundwater F1 (SPAdes) (version 2) | ecosystem: Environmental > Aquatic > Deep subsurface > Groundwater | place: Rifle, Colorado...
TATATTCCCCTGCTCAGTAGGCATTTCAAAGCCTGAGTCAACTTTTTCTGCACCCTTCACGTCCATGCCAATGAAGAGGAACGCAAGTTTGCTATCATCTTCCAGCATCTTATTTTTCATACTAATCTCGCTGAAATCACTTACTGATTCGAGAATTTCGTCATCGCTGTAGGATTCGACAGTTTGTGGAGTGGCCAGAAAAAATGTATCGCCTTGCTTAATTGTAGATGAAAGCACTTCATAACGCCCTTCACCTGTTGGATCCCTGTAACCTGCTGATAGATCTTGTAAATTACCATTCCTGAAAATCTTCAACACACCATCACCAACTCTCACTGAAAAACAATATCTTCCTTTCACAACAAGTAAAACAATATCGAAATTAATACCTTTAATAGCTGCTGTTTCATCGTTCTCTACCAAGCTCATAAGCCGACTTTGTGCAGCCTTCACAGCATCTTCAAGAGCATCGAGTGTTGAATTCTTCTCATTTTCAAAATATGTCTCATGCATAATATCCAGGATCAAGTTCCCTGCTATTGAAGCATCAAAATCAGCAGGACCCTCTAGAAATGCTGCAGCAAATATTTCTCCTCTTTTTTCAAAAATGTCATCATTACTGGGTTTATAGGCGTATACACTAGCCCAAATACCAGGTTTATTTTTCCCAACAAAATAGCGTTTCTGCAGTTTCATATCTAAATAGCTATCGCGTATAAAAGTATAGAACTTGTCACTAGCAAGAATATCAGAATCATGGTAATAAATAAAATACCACCACCAACTTTAATCACGTTATTCATTGTTATAGCCTGCCTTAGAAGTATAAGTCCAACGCCGGCATTAAAGACAACAACAATTATCCCCGCTATTTTCAGGATCATTAATACTATTTTTTCAAGTTCGGCATTGTTCATGGTTCTTTAGCTCTAATTAATCTAGATAAATCTGCGATAACATCTCTAAACCACACTGGGTGTGGGACAGCTTTAAAGTAAAATTTATTCTTGCTCGATGCAGTTCGAACTGTTATGTCACCATATCCAAAAATGTTAGGCAAAAAACCAATAGTAGACTGTGTAACATCCTGTATATTTTCAATTTCTGCTTCAGCAACATGATATGAAGTTAATGGGTTAAAATCATAATGAATAATTCTTTCGCTTGTAACAAGATAAATATCATAATACCAGGACATAAGGTTCATTATAAACGAGCCAGCAAGCATTAAATAATAAACTAATATTATTAACGCTATGAGCTCATCTGTTACAAATCCTATACCAAGCTGCAAATAATCCATGAAATAAAGCCCAACTAAAGGTACAACACTTAGGAAGGCAAGCCTGAATGCCCATCCTAAATTAACAATAACGTGCGCTCTTGCCAAAATGTATACGACTTCGCCTGGATTTTGTGTTAAAAATCTTAATCTTTTAGGATAAATCTCAATCGCGCCAAACGCCCTCTTCTCTCTTCTGGGAAGTACCCTCGCTATCAATGACCTTCTTTTTGCAGATTCCATCGGTGGCATTTTATTTTATTAACGAATTAACGAGTTAACGAACTAAACGTGATTCCTTTTAAATTATCCGCTGGTTTATTAACTCCTTTATTTGACGAATTGATCCATTTATTGAACATTGTACGGAAATAACGACCGGAAACTGTTGCGGTACCCTTATCCCCTTTGAAAATAACTTTCTTTACCCTGCCGGAATTTTCTTTTTGAATACCAATGCTCTGCAGATTTCCGACCCTATCTTTTACTGAAGATTTAAACCACGATCTTGTCGTACAATTATTGACACACCAGTTCATCATAATATTTAACTCGCTTATGCTATACGAGTTTGTTCGCCAGTTTGTTCGCCCCAGATACTTATAAGTAAATGAACTGTCGTCTACTGAACGCAAATAGGAATAAGCAGAACCATCACCCGAATTTGATCCCCAAATAGTATCATTATCTGCCGTGCCTTTACCATTGCTATTATACGAGGAATAGAAAGCACGAATTATACTTCCATTCGCTGTTGATCCAGTTGAATATATATATTTATCCTTTGTTTGCCATGCAGCCCAGGCCTTTTTCTTGCCACCCTTATAAACCTGGCAGGCAGCAGAAGTACAAATTGGTTGAGAACTTGTTGCAGCATATGAACGGGCTGCTAAAACCTGTGCTTTGATTGATTCCTCCGGCCAACAATCCCAAACAGTTGTAGTATTATCTAGAACATATTTTTGACGTCGTGGGTCATTTGCACTCCATTTTTGCTGATTAGCATAATTTGCCCAATCATTTATTTGTTGGACAGTTCCGCAAGCATAATCAGGAACTTCTCCTAATCCTGACACATAATCTTCCATGCTCATCACACCATATCCTGAAACATTTATCATGACTCCTGATCTTGCTTGCACCTTTGTCCTCGAGTAGTAATAAGTGACTATCTTTTCCGCGCTCCAGCCCGCCTTGGCAGCACCATAAGCACCCCACTGTGACATGCCTATGCCATGACCAAAAGCATCGCTTGAAGGATCACCAGGTGAATTTATAACACTTCCGCTGAAATATAGCTGTCCGGAGATCAAAGTCTGTTGACCGCCTTGAGTATCTCCACTAATTTCATTTTCCAGTTGTTGTTTCTCATCAATAAGTTCACTTTGCTGTACTTGGTTGCTGGAAATTCTACTACGGATTCCGCCTATATCCTGATCAGCTTGCGCTACAGCCTGATCACTCTGACGCACTAGTTCTTCAAGTGTCTTCTTTTTATTGTTCAATTCCTCAGTTTTGGCTACAAGTTCCTCTTTCTGTTCCTGTGTATTTACAAGGTCAGCCTTAAGATTAGCCAATTTTTCATAAGTTGAATTCAACCCTTCCTGATCGGTTTCAGCAAGGATTTCCAGGTAGTAATTTTGTTTAATTGGATCTTCCGCACTCAAAAGAGTTGAACTAATATCTTCACTACCCTTCCAGTTCATGTATAAGGCAGTCAATTGTTTTTCCTGCTGTTCTTCAATCTGCTCTTTTTCAAGATTTTGGATTTCATAATCAGTCTCCAGTTTTGATATTTCAAGTTGCACAACCTCAATTTGAATTTCCTGTTCCTCAATTTCAGCCTTAACGGAATTTAATTCGCTTTGTGCATTTTTTTTCTGATTTGTGACCGAAGTTAAGCTTGATTTTTTAGCATTCAGTTCTTTCTCTAATGCTGAAAGTTCCTTCTGTGCGTTATCCAGGTCTTGCTGTATATCCTCAGCATCGCGGGCCATCAAAGGAGTAGCTAGTGTAAAACTAAGCAGGAGGAAAACTAATATCAGTTTGTACGCGCATTGAACTAAATTCATTTCGTTTATTATAGCATTCAGTAGTATTCCGCTGCCAGTTTTCAATATTTTGTATAGCAATCTCAGATCTCAATGAAATTTCCCCATCCTTTATATTCTTTATTATGGGTAAATAATATTATCTGTCTTTCTTCTGCCTCTCTTTGAAGAATTTTACGTGTTTCCTCGAGCCTTGGACCGTCAAAAGTGACAAACGGATCATCGAGTAAAATTGGTGTGTTCGCTCCATGTGTAGAATTTGCATCTTTCCCTCCCCGTTCAATTGATTTTAGAAGCGCAAGTCTGTATAGAAAAAATATCTGGTCAATTGTACCTGCAGAAAGGGATTCAGAAGGATCAACCCAGTCATTTTTTTCCTGGGAGAAAACTTTTATCCCGAAATCATTGTCCACCTTAACATCCTGGTATCGTCCATTTGTGATAAGTGGAAGTTCCTGCTTCATGGTTTCTATCACTGCCTGACCGAATTTCGCTGACAGGTCTAAAGTTGAACTAGCTAATGCTTCTTTAATCAGTTCGAGCACATTTAAATCAAATTTACTTTCCTCAAGCTCATTTTTTGAACTTTCAAGTTGCTCATCTATATTTACCATAGTGTCATAATTAACTTCAGAATCTTCAACTCTGACCTCAGATTCAACCTGTTGTCGCTCAATCGTTCGCTTTTTGATCCTCAAACTATCCAATTCTCTACGCTTTGAAAGATATTCCTGTGGTCCCATTTGCGACCTTCTGACCTCCTCGCTCATCTCAACCTGTTCAATCTGTTTTTTCTTAGTCATAAATTCCAGTTGTTTTTCCTTGATTTCCTCAATTGATTTACCACTAAGCACGCCCCTGATCTCGGCCTCCAGCTTATTTTTCTCCTCCATAATTGCAACAACACGGAGCTTCTTCATGTACAGTTCCTGACGGTTGGCCGAGCGGTACTTCGCCAGTAGCGCGGCTGTACTGGCCTTATCCCTTGCCAAGCTTGCCTCAATCTCAGCGAGTCTGGCCTTTTCTTCTCCGCTTCCCGCAAGTAAACCACCACTCGATTTTGATAAATATGATGAATAAACAACCATGGCAAGGCCAACAACAAGTAACGCCAGGAAGTAAGTGTCGACAAGCACAAGGCCAAGAACTGACAAAATGATCAATGTTAGGCCGGCGGGGAAAAGCAATTTGGGACTTCCACTCGATTGCTTTTTCCCGCCGGCCCCGTATTTTGCACTAGAATTTGTATTCTCAATCAACCTTTCCTTCGTTTTTATTTGTCCTTCTAGGTTTGCCAGTTCGACAATATCCTGTTCAAGTTTTTCCATATTTAACGACTTATATTGCTGTAATTTCGCTTCGACCCTAGTAATTTCCGAGCTTAGTCTATCTGTTTTCATAATAAGCCTTTCAAGTTCCCTGATTTGTCCATCAACCTGTTTCAAATCTTTTTGTGCATCTTCGTTCTTTTTTTGATTTTCCATTAATTTTTCCAAGATCTCAATCTGTCTATCAATTTCACCAAGATTATCAGTACTTGCTTTGCCAGTTTCTTTCGCTTTGATCAATTTTTCCCATGACTGTTTCTTTTGTGTATATTCCTGCTCCAGAAGCATGATCTTATCCTGCAAGGTTTTTATCCTGCCCGGATTTTTCGCTGGTCTGTTTAGTCCAACTGTTAGGTCATTGATCATGCTATCAACTTTTTTATTAACACTATCTACATTTGCATCTTCTGTGCCGGTAAGTGCGTCTTGTATAGTTTTCCTAAGATCAGCGCTGGTCTCTACTCTAGCCATTTCTTTCTGTCTGACAAGCGCGGTTGATCTATAAATTTCCGCTGTTGGTATCATGGTCAATTTTGCAATTGTTTCCTCGATCATTTTTACATCTTCTATCTTTTTGCCAGTTTTTAGATTTGCGAAAACAGCGGTTCTGTTTGAGAAATCTTTTTTTATCTCGTATGAATTTCCATCCTGAATTAACTGCATGCTTAGCTCCAAAATGCCTCCACCTTTCCATGACTGGATCCTATCGAGTATTACTTTTGATCTTGTTGAAGGATCTACGTAAAGCGCTGTAATTATTGCGCTCAACAGCGTTGATTTTCCTTTTTCATTTTCGCCATATACGACGTTTATGCCTGGTTTAAGACCGAGACTGAATTCCTGGAATTTTTTAAAGTTTTTTAATTTTAATTCTGTAATTTGCATTTTATTTATGTTGTCCAAGACTGGTAAGTAGATCTAGACCTCTTTGTATTGCCTCCTTTCTAGCCCTTTCATCAACTCCTTTTTTATTTCTTAAATGATTTATGAACTTTCCAGCTATTGTGTAATCAGGAAATTTCGCAAGGTCCTCATTCGAAAATTCAAGAACTGTTGAATCCTGTACATTTACGAGAAATACTTTCTGAGAAAAATATGATTTTAGTTCATCTGAATTAATATCTCCTCCTAAATGTTGTCTACCATTTATCATAATATTTAGAATAACATCGCTTTTCTGGGATTTTCCTGATTTGATATCTGTATCTAATACTTGTTCTATTTTTGTGATCAAATTTTCTTTCTGGCCTGTCATATCAATACTTGCATTAACTATACTTATTTTCCCAATTTTTAAAGGCTGGACCTTTGTTGTTTTTTCTTCTATCTCAATTAATAGTACGTTGCCTGCTCCGGTCTGGTCTGTTGCTAACGGTTCTGGCGAGCCGGGATAAAACGCTTTGACATTGCCCGCGCTGACATCGAGCATTTTATGCCAGTCGCCTAACGCGACATAATTGAACCCCGAAGCACTTATCTCTGCTGATGTGACTGGATAATTGTCAGCGCGCTGGCCTTTTACCTCTGCTGATCCGTGTGCTATTGCTATATTGTACTTTGTACGAACCGCTGATTGTGACTGCGATTGTGCTCGCAGCTGCGACTGTGATTGTACCGGTTCTTTTGCAGGCTGTAACGGCGAACCTTTATCTTCTTTTCGCATTTGGAACAATGGCGACTGTTTGCCTGTTGGTGTTGTATTTGGCTTGGCATATATACTTAGATCAAGTTCATTAATCTTTGCTACATTTTGTTCTGGCTTATTAAAAACTACTATTTTTAAATTTCCCTGTGCCAGGTCCCCGCTCTCATAAACACCGCCCTTGACTAAATAATCATGATTTCCCGGAATTGCTGCGACAAAAATATTTGCATCAGCCAATTTTTTGAAAAAATTTCTGACTATTTCTACTGTCATTTTTGAAGGGTATGGCGTATCAAATATATCTCCTGCAAATATGACAAGATCAACCTTCTTCTCCACTGCGTGATCATATATCGATTCAAAGGTATCAACCATAACCTGTCTATAGGCAGGCGCCTTATTACCAAGAAAACTCAATTTTGCGCCGAGGTGAACATCGGCAGTATGAAGGATTTTGAGCATTTACGATAACTTATAGTTCCTAATATTCTTTATAAAATATTCTTTTATATTATTCCAATCTAACTCTAATAGCATATTTGGATCTGGATCACTTTCCGCATCTTCGAAATAGACAAGTGATTTCAATATATGAATTAATTCATAATCTTTATTTGGATATTTACTTTCAAGTACTTGTTCAATATCTAAATCCTTTATTGTATTAGCAATGTAATAGAGATCGATGAAATCTTTTTTTAATCCTCGAGAAGAAACTGCAATCAGCTTCATACCAAAAATATCCTTCAAACTTGCTAACTTAGTCCATTCAAACTCCATAAAGTCCTCCAGAATCTTGGATTCCAGATAGAAAAAACTAATTTGTGTCTTATCTAAAAAACCTTTTAATGTCCCCCAAGACTGTTCAATGTTCGATAATATAATTCCACTCTTTCTCAGTTGATCATTCAAAGTTCCAGATTCAAACAATTGCCCAGTGAAAAAATCAAGATCTACGGAAATTCTATGTCCCATTTGTATGGCTGCTGCTGTTCCACCAGCCAAATAGAATTGGTCCGATAAACTCGGAACCTTTTTTAAGGCCATCAAACTCTTATACGTGTTTGAATTAATTGCATTTTTATACATTATTGTCGGACAGTTTTAATTTCCAAAAATTTTTTGTTTTATCTGACAAGGCCCTTGAGTTCTCAACAACATATTCGATTTCTCGTTTATTATAATTATCAAATAAATCACTAACAGCCTCATCGCCTCCTTCTTCAAGTATCCGGGATATTATCCAGTTCTTATGCTGCTTGGGGTCTAATGATTTAACATTAACATCCCAAAAATATTTTGAATATTTTTCAGTATATTTCATACTCAATTATAGCAGAATTTGGGGGGTACTTCGGAGAAAATATCATAACTTTCTTGTGGAATTTTAATAGATTTGTACATTGGACAAGAAAACATTTAATAACAATGATAAATATTCTTTTAGTCATTTTTCTTTAAAACATAAGAGCCTGGCGAACCAGTAACAGTATACTCCGGTTTACAATCAGTTTGATTTGCAGTACAGTTCCTACTCACAGAGCATATACCCTGATTACTTTCAATAATATCTACGACGTTTCCGCTAGTATTCAACAACATTCTATCATTCAATATAATATTGTAAAATCCATCACAACATCTATTTGAATTAACTAATATTTGTTTTTCATCATCATTGAAGGCATTGCAACTAGGCGATCCCAAGGCATACTTATCCCCACTCGCCTGGGGATCAGTACATATTTCGGGAAAAAAGAAATGAAATCCCGGGGTTACAATGTCTTGATAACAGTCCTGATTTACCTCTCCAATACCAATTACACCATAAATACTTACAATTATGGGATATCCTATGAAGAAAATAATGAGGCCGATGATCCAATTTTTCCCTCTATTTTTCAGATCCTGCTGTTTCTGTTGGTCCCCAAAGCTCGTCATATAACGGAAGCCAATTACCATCAATATCACAGTGAAAATAAGCCCACCAAGTGCCCATGCCATATAAACCACCTGTACAAGCAAAGGCTCCAGATCACGAAGCCTTGGAGGTGAATCAGCACTGCCAAGTGCCTGAGCGGAAACAACATCCAAAGATATAAAGAAAGAAATCAACAATATTACAGCTAGTTTGGTGAACTTCGATCTTAACATAATGCGGAATTATCTAATAAATTCATCCATACCAAACTATCATCAAATGATTCTAAATGCAATCTCACAAACCTATAACAATATTTACTATCAATCAATTGTGCTACAATCTGTTGGTGAAGTATTGCATGAAGATTGAGGTTCAGTACCTACACCTTCAAGAGTATATTGTGTTCCATCAAGTTTTCCTTCGCTACATATCTGACAAGTCTTCGTTTCAGGGCATTTCACACAAATAGCTGGCAAACTTGGATCTGGTAATGCAACGTCAAATATGAAGAATACAATTACCACACCTATTATACCCACAAACATCATTGCTACTCCTTGAAATATCGCTTTGATCGCTTTGTTTGCTTCTTCAACCTTTCCAGCATCTCCCTGACTTCTGATATATTTGATAGCTGCCATGATCGAGTAAGCAACAGCTGCAAGAATGACAATTCCAAAAGCAAGAGTAAGTGCTAGCCTTACAAAACCAGATACTTTTTCTGTAGCAGTCGTACCTTCCCAGTTAGTTAAAATATCACGGATCGACTCAGGTAGCAGAGATTGGGCATGTGCTGTCACGACAAGAGCTTGTGTTACAATGCCTAAAAGAGCGATTGTTTTGAAGAACTTTTTCATCATAAATATCTAATAATTAGAACTAGCATATATTTTTTCGTACGATCTGTCAATAATTTTATGTTATTTCCCTACAGCTAACCAGCCAGTTTTAGTCTCTTCTATACATAAATAAGTATACTGGTTTTCATCTTCAAGACTAGCCTTCATTTGAAATAAATAAGTATAACAATCTGCACCCTCAGCTGCATTACTACAATCGCAATCCTGCAAGTTATCCGACCAAGCGAAAATATTTCCTACTCCTGCGAAAGTGCCAATAAACGAAACTGCAATAAAAAACAAAATACCAATAGTCGCCCCCATCCATAAATTTTTCAATCTAGTCATGCCTCCTTTTATACCTTCAGGATCACCTTGACTTCTGATGATCTTCAATCCAGCAAAGATTGCAATAAATATCCAGATAACGATCAGGAAAGAGAAAAGAAGCTGTGCTATCAATCCCAGCGCAGCTAACAAACCAATTTCCCCAATTCTTCCCCATGCACCGACCTCAAACAAGTTCAACTGAATATCAGCCGATTCATCATCGCTAAAATAATCCACTGTTACATCACTATCAGTTTCAGGTTCATCAGCATCCTGCGCCATACTCATATTAATCGACGCTAACGGCAAAAGACTTATTAAAAAAATTATTGTAATTAAAAAAAGTTTTCTCATGGATTACTAATATTAAAAGTATACAAATCGCTTGGATCAAGTCCCATGAATATAAATATAATATTAACAATAATAATTCCACCGACTGCAATCCCAATGCCCATCAAAGCATTTTTGAAAATCTTCTGGGCCAGTTGCACCTTTTCCTGATCTTCTCCAGCAGTAGTATATTTGTACATACCATAAATTCCTAAAAATACAGCGACAATTGCAATCAACATAAAGAACGCTGAGAATGCCAGACGAATAAGTTCAGCAACATCATCAATACTTCCATCAAAATTCGTTCGAGGAAGGATTTTTTCTATTGGGCTGAGCTTGTCACAAGCGCAAGTTGTGCTATCAAAACTTCCATCACTTGATTCGCAGCTCGCTTTTAAATCAGCTTTATCGGTAGCACTTAATCCCGCACAGGAATCAGCTCCAGTCTCACAATCAACATTAGGATTAAAAATCTTCAATCTATAACACTCGAGGTCAATTGTTTCGCTTGGTTTTTCTGAAGTATCCTCATCACCAGCAGCATTTACCGTGGATAAAAATCCTATAGAGGCAATTGCAAAAGTTATAAATAATGCAAATAAAATCACTAACTTTTTCACGATTGAACAAATAATAATTTAAACCCCTCCCCCTTGCACTCCAACAAGTGAAGTGATCAAATTAACTATTGCTGGTGCAAGGACTATTATTAAAAACCCGATAATTCCTGCTGTTATTATTGACATGCTCTTTTTTTCTTTTTCAGGATCTCCGGTTGCAGTCATTCTGGTGTAGCCACCATATACAATCACAAACAGGAACACCACCGCTATCAATGGCTGTATGTATTTAGTAATACGCGAGATAAAATCAAGGAAATCGCCCTCAACAGGACCTTTGATAGTACCAATTTCCACATCAGTGCCCGCAGCTAAAGTCGAACCAATACCGGACAAAAAAATAACAAAAGTTATAATGACAAGTAGGCAGAAGGAAATGATGATTTTTTTCATGTGATCTATTTTGAAAAATTTAACCTAAACCCATATTAAACGAGATCAACGAAAAAGTACACCTGTTTTAGACACGGATTTCAACTTCTTCATTAACATACTGATGAATAAGAAGTGATAGCAATGTTTGATAAGGGATTCCCGCTCTGGCTGCCTTAATCCTTATTCTTTGCAGGTCCATTGCTGATAAGCGTATATTGATATTCTTGGTCTTTTGTAAAGTTTCCTTCGCATATGCATGGTACAATTTTTTATTCTCCGCAAGACTGTCTACACTGACAAATTCATTATTATCAAAATCATTTAATATTTTTTTTTCTTCATCATCAAGTTCGTAGTATTTCATTTTATTTATTTAATAAATATTTTTTAGTTGCTTTTCTACTTGGTATGATTGTTTTCAAAAATATCTTCTCATTATCTTCTACAAACGGAACAAGGTAAGCATAATTTCTGATTTCTACTACAAAAATTTTTTGGTTCGTATAACGCTCAATATTAGGATGTCGGATCACATCTAACAGGTTTCCACCTTCTATCGCAATCATAACTTCATCGAATGAAATATCTCTTTCCATTCTTAATTGCATATTTTTAGCTTCGTTCCAATCAACTATTTTCATAAATGATTATATGACAAAGTATTTACTATGTCAATATTATTAATTAACCCAATTACCCCAAAAATCCTTCAGGAAGGCCTAGTATATTTATTCCAAGGAATTTCAGTACTATAATCCCGAGTATCAACATTATTATCCCTCCTACTAAACTAATTATCATCTGCGGACCTTGCGCTATCTTATCAGGATTGTTACTTTGATAAACTAAGGCTATTTGAATAAATCTAACCACAGCAACCCCTCCCATAATACCTAATGCAATCTGGAATATCCTTGTCACAACTCCTGCTGGTGAAGGATCAATACAACCCAGTTCTGTCCAGATAGCGCCTGTTGCATTACCTGGAGTACCCACACAATCCTCACAGTCAGCCCTCTCCTCTTCGTCTTTGATGCCATCACATCCCTTAAAGGAGTCGGTAGGATCTTGTTCATCAACATCAGGTTTGAAAGTTATACCAGCCTGACAACAATATGACTGGGAACTTTCCTGGTAACAACAATAACCTGTATCAGATTGATTCTTATTCTCACAATAAGATGAATCACCTTCATCACAATTACTTCTATTAGCGCACTTATTATTATTATTTTCAATAACAATACTATTATTTAAAATTGTCTCCAACGGCTCATTTTCACTACACTCATATGAAGATTGAATAATTGGAGGTTCATCGTCCGGGTTATCACCTATAAAATCTGCTGCCTTACATGCATAATTACCTATATCACTGACACAAGCATATTGTGGAAACGCATTAGGGCCTAAACTTCTAAGATAATTCATAATATCTCCCACATATAGTTGACAAGAGTCCTCGGATTTAAAGTAAACTGGCTTTCCATTGCAAACTTCTTCTTCACAATCATCAGTTATTTTAGGGAACTCATCTTCTTCAATCCATTTGAAATTACATTCCGCCATCCTGATTTCCCCTTCAGCTTTTACTCCAAAAGTGAAAAATAGCACTGCAAATATTATCGATCCTAATAAAAAAAAGTTTTTCATGACTATATTAACTAATAAAATTATTTAAACTTTCCAACCTCACCTTTCCCCCACTCTTCACTTTACCACTGACGATCATGTCTGCGATTCTATTCTCGACTTCGTCCTGAATCACTCGGTTCATTTCTCTTGCGCCAAAGACAGGGGAATAGCCTTTTTGCGCAAGCTCATCTAATAACTGGGCCGTATATTCAAGTTCAATCCCGCGTTCAGCAAGCCGATCAGCAAGCTTTTTCATCATTAGATCAGCAATATGTTCAATTTCAACCCGATTTAGAGGTTTGAACATAATCACTTTATCAAATCTGTTCAAAAATTCAATCCTCAACTCTTTTCTTAGTTCCTCCTGCGCGATCCTATAAGTTTCTTCATAATCCTTGCCAGCCTCTAGAGACGCGGCAATCCGGCCGGAACCAATGTTCGATGTCGCAATAATTATCGTATTTCTAAAATCAACTTTTCTTCCGATCCCATCAGTAATATGACCTTCATCGAGCACTTGCAGGAAAAGGTCCAGCACCTGTGGATTAGCTTTTTCAATTTCATCAAGAAGTACAAGCGAGAATGGGTTCGATCGAACCTTTTCAGTCAATTGACCACCAATAAAATCATCACCCTGCATGTAGCCAATAAGCCTTTTCACATTTTCCCCTTCCTGAAATTCTGACATATCAATTCTCGTAAGCAATTTTTCATCACCAAAATATACAGAAGCAAGCGTACGCGCAACTTCAGTTTTACCAACACCGGTCGGACCAAAAAACAGAAAAGAAGCAACCGGCTTATTTTTTCCAGCAAGCCCAGCCCGTGCCCGACGAAGTGCAGCAGAAACAGCCTCAATCGCCTTATCCTGCCCAATCACACGCTTGTGCATAATATTTTCCAATTGCATCAATTTTCCACTCTCACTACCAGACAAACTTCCGATTTTTATACCAGCATCCTTACTAATGACTTTTTCAACTTCCTTCGAGCTAACATAATCAAGACCATTTTCAAGAGTATAAATGCAGGCATCCTCAATCAGATCAATAGCTTTGAACGGTAAAAGCCTTGTCGGATCATACTTCACACTCAGATCAACAGCAGACCAGGCAGCTTCAAATTGAATTCTCACATTATATTTCGCCTCCATAGTGTCCCTCTCGTCCAACAAGATCTGTAATGCAATTTCAGAAGAAGGTTCGTCAATTTCAACAATATCAAACATCGAAGAAAGCATCGAGTTTGGCTTAATATTTCTCGAATAACCAAGTCTCGAAGTCGTTGCAACAAGCTTCATTTTGTTCCGCTCCATAGACTTACTAATAGTCGCGATAATTTCACCCGCAATTTCTTCACGGATGTTCACAAGCTCATCCAGATCATCAATCACCAGGATCACATTCTTAGACCTCTCCACTTCCTGGAAGATCTTCTCAATGACCTTTCTCAATTCATTAGTGCCCTTAGCACTTGCAATCGCTTTTTGGAAATCAAATTCAATTAAACGCTTGTCCTGCAATTCATTTGGCACATCCTCAACAACCATTTTCACAGCAATGCTACGCAAAATTGTTGACTTGCCAACACCAGTTTCACCAATTAAAAGTACCGCTGCCTTTCCTTCCTGTCTAAGATTCCTGACTATTTGTGCAATTTCTTCCTCCCGTGAGATCGCGTAGACAAATTTCCCTTCAGCAACCTCAAGCGTCAGATCCCGTGAATATTTATTTAACGTCGAAGTATAAGCCGAAGTATAGCTTCGATTAACTGTATTTTTCGGTTTCAAAGAAGCACGGAACTTCCATAATTTTTTATACCTCTTTGAGATCGCCTGCGCCTTTGACCATTCAAGAACAGCAAGGAGCTCCCCCTTTTGAACATCAAGTTCACGGAAGACCTCCTCGAATTCGTCTAAAGCCAGTTTTAAAAATAGCACCCATTCACCAATATAGCTGAACCCATATTTCTCAGCCAAAACAAATGATTGATAAAGCAATTTATTTATCTGAAAACTTTTATCGCCTGATGCCTCGATCGAACTCACTTTAATTTTTTTCTCGAGTGCTTTCTTTTCAACCCCAAGCCGGTCAAGCAATTTCTGCACATCTTTCAATTTAACCAACATCAGCATCAATTTCTCATAAATATTTTCATTATGATCTCTTATCAGGTCATCCAGCATGTTCAGTACATCCGGATCAGCAAAATCAAGGACCTCAACTGATTTTGGTACACGGCCCTTATCAAGGTTTGTGCGAAGCTCAGTTAAAGCTTTTAGATCAAGTGTATCAAAAAATTTATCCCTGTTCCTTCGCAAATAAAAAGAGTACATAAAAATTCCAACAAGCGCCCATCCGATCACACCGGTTATCCCATCAGTAAGCGCCATGTCAGTCAAAAGAAAGTCACCCAGGGTGAACTCGTATAAAAACAAAATAGCTAACCCAAGTAAACTAGCGATATAGAAAAATCTTCCAAGCACTTTTTGGAAAATATCTTCCTCTTTTTTCAGTCCCATGTCCCTGATCAGGTACTTCCAGTCAACATAGACCTCTATTCCACGATAGTCCCCGATTTTAATTTTCTTGTTCAAAATTTTCATAATTATGTGCAGCAATTGATCAAATAGTAAACAACCTCCACAATTGGTAACAAAGGAAATATAAAATAGATAGCACCAAACACAAGACCGACAACCATAAATCCTGCTTGAATAATTAATCCAACAAACACCCATATTAATCTAATCGGAAAAGCGACCATTCTGCCGGTCCATGACTTATCCTGGAACATAGGCGAGAACAAGTGCGAGAGCATGGGCCAGATATTGAGATAAATGAAAGCATACAGCCAGAATCTCCAAAGCGTCTGAGCAATCTCAACCCCCTTCACAAGGTACCACCAGAGGTAGAAGTTTATAAAGTATTTTTTGAGCAGTCGTAGAATAATCATCCTTAGCTCATAATAAAGCATTTCAAAACAACGGTCTAGTTTTCCTAGACAATGCCCTCGATATATTAGATAATAAATCAAATAATTAGTTAATATATTAATATGTTGACAACAAAGAACCTGAGAGAAGTATTTTTTCTAGTCACGATTGTTGTACTATTCCTCGGCTTTATATACGTGCTCTCCCCTTTTCTTGGGGTAATATTCATCGCCTTGATATTAGTCGAACTCTTTCATCCATGGTATAGGTTCCTGCTTGCAAAACTAAAATCGCAAAAACTCGCAACAACCCTTGCTGGATTGAGTGTCATCTTTACAGTAGTGGTCCCAATAATTTTTGTTTTCGTAATAGTTTTCTTTCAGGCAAGCGCATTGCTCGAGAAAGTGACTGAATTTTGGCAATCCCATGACCTGGTCAACGAGTATAAGAATGTACTTGCGGATGTGAATAATCTGATAGCAAAATTTTCATCCAATCCTGATAATCTCATAACAAACGAAGAGGTTAAAAATTTCTCAATCAATACTTCAAAAGATTTCTTAACAGTTATAGTCGATGCTCTAAGCTCTTCTGTAACAGGGGTTTTTGGCGTAGTTACACAGGTAACCTTACTGGTGATCTCGATTTTCACATTTTTCCCGATGAGAGAAAAAATCTATGACAAAATAAAAAACGTTAGCCCACTCGAGGACAGACTAGATGACATATTTATCAATAAATTCGCACACACAGCAAAATCTGTAGTAGAAGGTACTTTTTTCGTGGCAGTAATAATGGGTGTAACATCAAGTATTTTACTATGGATCTTAGGAGTTGAAGCTTCAGTTTTCTGGGGTCTTCTCATAACAGTTTTTTCAATCATTCCAATAGGCTCTGGAATTGTATGGATACCAATTTCGGTTTACTTGATCGCCACAGGGAATATTACTGAAGGTGTAATATTGTTCCTTTTCGGACTGATCATGACAAGCGGAGTTGATACAATGCTTAGATCAAAAGTAACAAAAAAGGATGGCTCGGTCCATCCGCTTCTACTTGCCTTCTCCATAATCGGGGGACTACAGGCATTTGGTGCACTTGGACTGGTCTACGGCCCATTAATCGTCGTGCTATTTACAAGTATGATGGAGGTTTATAAGGAGAAGTACAGGGACTAAACGAGTTTATTTCCCTCAATCAACATCACATTTTCTACCTTAGCTAATCTGATCATATCTTTTGTAAAACCACTTTTCGAGCATAAGCAATAACGTTCCGTCCTATTCTCATCCTGCCAAATTATACCATCTGCTTTAGATTTCAAATCTAAGTAAATATCAGTCCCAACCTGCTTATTTGACCACTTAACTTCACCAAATAAAATCTCTTTATCCTGATCATTAATCCCAACAATGTCTATTTCAGTATTATTATTCCACCATCTACCAATACGCATAGAAGGAATCATATTCCGAATCAGCTCTTTGCAGATTTCTTCATATATAGATCCGAGATAGATAGTAAAATCGCTATTTATAAACATTTTTGTCTTTGAAAAAGAACCTATCTCTATATCACTCTTATTTGGAAAAACATATTTAAACCAGAATTTGACAAAATTATCCGAAATCTTATACAGTCCTTTCTTTGATTTTCGTGGATTCTTCTCTGTTATAGGTATCTCTCGTTCAATAAACTGAAGTTGCTCTAGTGTTTTTAAATAGGTAAATAAATTTGTAGACTTCATTTCTAGTTTTGCTGTAATTTCACTGAGTTTAGTAGCACCTTCTGAAATACTTTGTAAGATAAGTTGATAAACAGCTGGTGAACGGAATTCTTCTTTTAACAAAAATTCCACTTCACGATTCAAGTATTTCTCTTTAATAAGTATTTCTTCCTTAATGTTTTCCCATAGACTCACCTTAGTACTAAATTTATTCAGGTATGCTGGGGTACCTCCCAAAATACTGTAATACTCTACAAATTTGGGAAATTCTAAATCGGTATAAAATTCCCACGAAGATGCAAAATCCATAGGTTTGATCTGGAATTGGGCTGTTCGTCGTCCAAAAAGTGGAGATTTATAAGCTAGTGTCTCGCTTTCCATCATGGATATGCTAGAACCAGACAAGATTAAAAAAATATTGGTTTTGGACAAGTATTCATCCCAAACTTTTTGAAATATTGAACTTGTTGCTTTATTTGCCTCAACAAGATATGGAAATTCATCAACTGCGATTACAATTTTTTCTTTAATTTTTTCTTGTATAGTCTCTGCTAATGAATACCAGTCACGAACAAGATCAAATAATTTAATTCCTGTGAGCTCTCTCAATTGATGAGCTAATTGAATAGCTTGCTTATTTATATCTGTTTTATCAGATAAAAAATATATTCCCTTCTTACCCGTAATAAACTTTTTAATAAGCTCTGTTTTGCCTACTCTTCTTTTCCCATAAATAATTACCAGCTGTGCCTGGTTTTGTTTATATAATTTTTCTAATGATTTAATTTCGAAAATTCTATTTACAAACATAATTTTAATATAATCATGATTATTATAATCGTGATTCTAATATTTGTAAAGTCCCAGAGTTTATTTCAAGTAGTCCTTCAGTGCCTGAGCGACCTCATCGCTTTTCAAGCGTTTCAGAGCTTTGGCTTCAATTTGCCTGATACGCTCACGAGTGACTTTGAATTCATGACCAACTTCTTCAAGTGTACGGGATACACCATCTTTGAGACCGAAACGAAGTTCAAGTACTTTTTTCTCTCTATCTGTAAGTCCCATGAGAATTTCATTAATTTGATTTCGTAAGAAAGACCATGTTGCAATTTCAGTTGGGGAAGCACTATATTCATCCGGAATAATATCCTCAAGCTTACTATCCTGCTCTTCTCCAATTGGAGCTTCAAGGGAGGCAGGACGCTGTGCAATCCTGATAATCTCATGTACTTTTGCAACATCGATTTCCAGTGCATCAGCCAGTTCCTTATGTGTTGGTTTCCTGCCAAATTTAGCACTCAGTTCAGAATTCACTTTGCTCAGTTTATTAATAGTCTCAATCATATGAACAGGTACGCGGATAGTTCTAGCCTGGTCAGCGATTGCGCGCGTAATAGCTTGTCTGATCCACCAAGTCGCATAAGTTGAGAACTTAAATCCCTTCCTGTATTCAAACTTCTCAACCGCGCGCATCAAACCAATATTTCCCTCCTGGATCAAATCCAGCAGGTCAAGTCCGCGCTTAGCATATTTTTTTGCAATCGAAACAACAAGACGAAGATTTGCAGTTGTCAAAAGTTCTTTCGCTTCCAAATCACCTTTTTCAATCCTTTTTGCAAGAATAACTTCCTCCTCAGCATTCAATAGAGGAATTCTTCCAATCTCATGGAGATACGCCCTGATCGGGTCAGTGCTTACATGAGATCTGATCTTTTTCAGAATTTCGATCTTTTGCTCAAAGGTCAGATGGCTTTGTCTTACCGGAATAATTTCCTCTTCTTCAATAGCAGGTTCGATAATTTCAACTTCCGCATCCTGCAGTTTCATAACGATAAATTCAAGGAGTTTCATATCATCTTCAACTTCAGGGAAAATCTCAAGAATTTCATCCTGTGTCAAATACCCCTGCTTTAAACCAAGGTCGACAAGTTCCTGTACTTGTTTCTTAATGTTCTGATTGATGGCCATAATAGTAAAAAGAATGAATGGCAATTGTATCACCTGCCATGGTAAATTAAAAGCGATAAATTTTTTTGAAGAAATGGACCGAATCTGGTCCGCTCGGCTTAATTTTCGTGTAGAATATATAAGCCCACTCATATATTAACGTCATATGGCACTAAAAGTTTACAAAAAACATCCTGTGAAAATAAATAGGCGTCAACGCCTCAAGGGGCCGGAAACGCTGGAATTACCCATTGACAAGCCTGACCGGCCAATTACCTTATGGGATATTCTGGCAGGAATCAAGCATGATTTCCTCACTTTATTGCAGACTTCTACCCTGGCAAGAATACTAATTCCGCTTCTTCTAATATCTTTTGGGACATACATTTTGTATGGCCAGATATATCCAGAGATCAAACAGCGCGCAAGGGAGGCTGCCGGGTACTATGATCCAACGCGCGCAGAGCTAGTAAAAGGTGATTCAATACAGCCAAAAGAAACATATTTATCAGATCCTGGTTCGGAATATTTTAAAAAACTCACACAAAGTGCGGAAGCAGCACACATACTCGAAGACGATCCGGTGAGCAAAAATTATAACGGGAAATTCAGCCTCTCAATTCCTTCATTAGGTCTAAACAATTTACCAGTCCAGGCGAATGTAGAAAGCGGAGTTGAAGAAGTATATGATTCCGTGTTAAATAATGGCCTTGCGCATTTCAAAGACACAGGCCTTCCTATGTCCGAAATAAATAACAACAGCGTGGTCTACGGCCACGCTTCAAATGGCAACTATTACGAACGCACAAAAGATGTTGCAGCAGCATTCACAAAGCTTACTGATATAAAAATCGGCGACGAAGTGATTGTAAAAATTGAGGGAAAGGAATATAAGTACAGAGTTGTCAAAACAAAACTGGTAAAACCGGACGACATTTCAATAATAAATGGGACAAGAGGTAAAAAGACATTGACCCTATTCACCTGTCCAAATGGAAATAATGCAAAACGATTCGTGGCTGTAGCAAGGCCAGTTTAAATCTTTTTAAAATATCCTGGGATTTTAATAATCCTTCTTTCTCCTCAAAAACGAAGGTGTAGATTCGAGGTCCTCTTCTTTATCATCATCAATTGTTTTACCTTTGAAGTCTCCATTGTCCTCGGGAAAACCACGCGTAAAGGAAGTTTTTTGTAGGTCATAATCATCTTCTCCAACACCAGTTGCCTCTTTAGATTCAGAAGTTCCGCTTACATCTGTATCATCTGCAAGGTTGACCCGCGGTTTATGTGTCTGAATAACTCCACCTGAAGCTACAGTATTTTTGGATTCAAAACCCGTTGCTAGAACAGTAATTTCAAGATCATCTTTTTTCTCGTGGTCAATTTGTGCACCAAATATTACATTCGCCTCTGGTGCAATAGCTTTCCCCACTATAGCAGCAGCTTCATCAATTTCGTACATAGCCAGGTCTTCACCAGCGATTACATTAAATAGCACACCTTTAGCGCCCTCGATAGAAACTTCGAGAAGCGGGCTTGATATCGCTGCTTTGGCAGCTTGGGCAGCTCTATCCTCACCTCTAGCCTTGCCCATGCCCATAAGAGCAGTGCCCGCGTTTGTCATGATCGTACGGACATCAGCGAAGTCAACATTTATCAAACCAGTCTGTGTAATTAAGTTCGCTATACTTCGAACAGCATTAGACAGAACATCGTCAGCCTGTTTCATCGCTTCAAGGAATGTCATATTACGTTCCATTGTATCAATTAATTTCTGGTTTGGAACAACAATTAAAGTATCAACTTTATCCTTTAGCTCATTTATACCGGAAAGCGCTGCCTCCATCCTTCTAGGACCTTCAAAATTGAATGGTTTTGTAACTATAGCAACTGTCAAAGCACCAAGATTTTTAGCAATACCAGCAACTACCGGACTTGCCCCGGTCCCAGTACCTCCACCCATTCCAGCGGTCACAAATATCATATCCGCGCCAGCCAGATGTTCATGTATCATATCAACACTTTCCTCAGCAGCTTTTTTGCCAACCTCCGGATTACCGCCACTACCAAGTCCTCTGGTTGTTTCCTCGCCTATTCGAAGTTTAACTTCAGCATTTGAATTATTTAAAGCCTGTGCATCGGTGTTTATTGCGATGAATTCAACACCATCAATAGCATAATTAGAAATCATGTTATTAATAGCATTACCACCGCCACCGCCCACGCCAACTACTTTTATTTTTGCTAGATTAGATGTTTGTGGTTTAACTAACATAGATGTAATCTTAATTGCTAAAAACTAAATCTCTCAACTAAATCACTAATGTATAAATTATTTAATCAAAAAATTTATGGGCAACTATTTATGTTCACAATCAGTGTAGTCAATTTGACAATTTTGTGCAAGTTTTCCTATTTAAAATACAAAAGCTTTACGGCACTAAATTTTTTAAAAAACCAAACACTTTAGAAAAGATTCCTTCT
>Ga0209416_1001077_pt1 | contig 21238 bp, 34 predicted proteins | sample RifGroF1_FD_184001 | JGI IMG/M metagenome (GOLD analysis project Ga0209416, IMG submission 184001) | Groundwater microbial communities from Rifle, Colorado, USA - Groundwater F1 (SPAdes) (version 2) | ecosystem: Environmental > Aquatic > Deep subsurface > Groundwater | place: Rifle, Colorado...
TGGAGGTTAACTATGCGAAAGATGATTGTTTTACTGACGGTGATCGGTGCGATTCTGTTTCTGTTCGTTGCTTCGGCAGTGGCGCAAGATCAAACGCCTATTCAGTTGACACAACAACAGGCAACGGCTACGGCTGCTGCGGCTGATGTTTATCAGCAAGAAACCACCGAGGCGTTCGGACTGATCCAACAAGCAACGTCCACGGCTGAGGTCGCGGGAGCCGAGCGGAAGATTGCAGAAGAAGTCGCTTTATTGGCCGAACGAGACGCAATCTCTGGTTCGTCTTGGAGATCGGACTTTGCGCAGAATTTAGCGATATTCGCTACGGGATTTTTTTTGGGCGTAGCTTATTCATCGCTGATTAGGGTGCTGATTTCGCTAAAACGGAGTAGACCATGAAAAAAGTTACTTTGATTTCTTTCCTGTTCCTGACCGGCTGCGGCGTCTCGGATAACGAGGTCGCTCTCAAGCAAGCGCAGGCTGCGTTGGAAGCAAACCGCGGCTTGAACGCGGCGGTCAATTGGTTGGGCTTGTCCAATGCCGCCATGAACGCGATTATGCTGGTTCTGTCGCTGGCGGTTATGACGGTGGTAGTGGTTGGCAGTTACATCGCCCTGGTTCACTTCGGGCTGATCGCGGCCCCGGAAAAAGCGCCTGTCACCCGCGGCAAGCGGAGCAAGAAAGCCCTGGCTGTCACCGGAAACCCGCTGGATGCAATCAGCATGGAGGACGCGCAGAAGTTGGCAGTTCTGGCGCAGGTGAAACAGGCGGGCCTGGACGTGTCGGCGCTGTTCCCCGGCCTCGCGGCCCGGCAAGCGCCCCCGCCGATCCAATACAGCGAACCGATGTATGGCCCTCAGCAACCCTCGCGCCTACCCCCGCCCCAACGGCCAACGGATAGGGAGTGGTGAGAACATGAAAAAACCCACTCTCCCTGACGGTCAAGAGATTGAGCGCCACTGCCCGAAATGTGGGCCGGCTGCGAAACTCGTGATCCGCACCAATCGAACCAACGGATCGCAGTTCTGCGGCTGTCCGAATTGGCCCGATTGCACCTATACCGAAGAAGTTCCACCCGCTCTGTTGGCTGAGGCCAGCGGGCAACCGAAGTTGTTCTAGGAGATAAAGACGATGGGAAAAGTTTTAGGATGCGCGTTTATTCTGGCTATCTGGGCGTTCTTTGAGGCGCTGGCCGCGTGGCTGCTGATGCTGGCCCGGAATTGGGTAATGCCCTACCTGTTCAAATTGCCAACGATCAACTTTTGGATGGCGCTGGCAATACTGTTGATCCTGTCGCTTATCGGTGAAGCGTTCAAAACTCGCGTCACCACCATAAGGAGTTGAGACGATGACCGAATACGAAAAATGTCCAGACGAAGTACTTGCCTTAGCGCAGGAAGTGATCGAGTTGTACCACCCGGAACTAACCCACGGCGCTTGTGCTATCGGGTTTATCATGCGCTCAGGCCCTCCGGCGAAATCGGGCGGGCGCGAAGTTTGGGGCAAATGCAAGAAAGTTGGGGATGAGTTGCAACCCTACATTCCCGATGAGCTTGACTTTGTGATTATTCTTTCCGAGGACGCTTGGGCCGAGTTGGGCGAGGATCAGAAACGGGCGCTGCTTGACCATGAATTGTGTCATATCCAGCTTGACGACAAAGGCAATTGGAAAATGCGCGGCCATGACTTCGAGGAATTTGTCGAGGTCGTTCACCGTTGGGGTGCCTGGCGGATTGACTTGATGGAGGCGAAATCAGCCTTCGATACCGCCGAACAGGGTATCCTGCCGGGGCTGTTGGAAGAAAAACACAAGAAACAGGGTCGGCTGGTGGCACTGGAGGCTTACAGCGAAAGAGAATAGATTAGCGCCAGATTAGAAACGTTCTAGGAAAAGTGTACACCTATTGACAAGGTGTACACTTTTTGGTATTCTACGCACAGTTGATACTATACGCAAAGGACTATACGCACATGAAGCGATTGAACGTCAGTGAGATACAGAAGATCAGCCTGCGGCAGATCGCCGCTCGACACGGCTTTTACATTGGCCGCGGCACAATGAGCAAAAGCGGCTCGATTGACCAGTTGATCCAGGCGATTGCCACCGGGCACGCGGTGGTGGTGCCGATCCAGGGCGACGTTCACGGCGTGCTTGAGCTTGAGTTAGAGGCGGCGAAAAAGCTGCGAAACGGAGGCGAAAGTGAATAAAATCTTTCTGTTGATCCTGTTGACCCTGCTGTTGGTTGGCTGTGGGCCGATGACACAGGCCGACCCCGTTTCGGCGCAGTTGACCGGAGAGGCGGATAACCTGCTTCTCTACCAGGCGCAATTGCGCGCTACCGGCACGGCTTCTGTCGTTCAAGCGCAGGCGCGTGAAACCCAAATGGCCCTCGACGCTCAGGCCACCGCTATCGAACGCGAACGGGTGCAGTGGACGGTTGAAGCGCAGCAAGCGTCCGCTCGCCAGACACAGACGGCGGCTGAGTTAGCGGCGTCTATTCGCCAAACTCAGGTTGCGAACGAGGTCATGATCGCCCAGGCCCAGGCCCAGGCAACCCTGCAAGTCGGGGCGGATCGCGCCACTTCCACGGCTCGCGCCGGAGAAGCGCAGGCGACGGCCACCGCTCAAGCCGGCAATGCTCAGGCCACCGGAACGGAGCAGGCGGCGGGCATGTGGTTGGAAAAGACGGCTCAGTCTGCCGATAGTGCAATCCGGGCGCAGGCGACCCTGGACGCGGCGGCGGCGTCTCTGGCTGACCAGGGAGTCCGGCGCGGCGAAATGCAAAACCAGGGGCTGGCGTTCCTGCAACTGGCCGGCGCTCCGGTTCTGATTATGCTGGCCGTGGCGCTGTTTATTTTTGTGATTGTGTTCGCCACCAACCACCGCACGATCCGGCGCGATGAGCGCGGCGTTCTGCCTGGCGTATTTCACAACGGCAAGTGGATTGACGGCGACCTGGCAACCGGCGCTGTTACCGATCCAAGCGGGCCTCAAGTCCTGCTGCCGACGATGCTGCAAGCGGCGCTGTTGGAGCGCAAGCAGCGGCTATTGGCTCTGCGGATCGCTACCGACCCCACGGTGCGCGGCGGGCCGGCGGATATGTTGGAGTCGATGATGGCCCCGACTGCCCAGGTACAAGCCCCGGCGTACATACCGGATCGCACCCCCGAAATGGCCGACTTTTCGGCAGTCATGGACGCTCACAATCGCGGCGTGATGCTGTTGGGCGTGGGCGAAAACGGGCTGGTACGGGCGCGGCTGGATACTCCGCACATGGTTTTTGCCGGGGCGACCGGTGCCGGCAAGTCTACTGCTATGCGCATGGTAATCTTGCAATATATCCTGGCCGGGGCACGCGTCACCGTCATGGACAAATCGGGTAAAGACTTTAGCGTCTTTTCGGAGTACGCCAACGTCCTGACTTTCGACGCTCGCGACCCGGACAAAGCGGTGCGCAGCCTGATCGCTCACATGAAAGCAGCCTGGAACGAGGTTCTGCGGCGTCAAATCGAGATGCGCAAAACCGGCGATAGTCAATGGCGCGGGCAGCTTGACGTGCTGGTGGTGGACGAACTCGACAACTGGAAGCGGGTGGCGATGGATTCCGAGGTGACAACCTCTCGGTTGTGGCAGTACCCGCAAATGATCGCCTGCGAGGGTCGGGCGTCCGGACTATGGACAGTGGGCGGAAGCCAAAACCCGAATAACGAGAATATTCCGCTGGACTATCGGCGCAACTGCACCCCGATCTCGTTCCGGGTTGGGGATCGCTACGCCTCGAATACCGTGATCGGCACAAGCGACGCGGTTGGCCTGGAAACCGGTCACTTTATCGCCCTGACCGGTCACGGCGAAAACGGGCTGGAGCGAGGTATCGGCTTCAACCCGGAGCGCGACGAAATCTTGCAGGCCCTCGAACGCGGCGGCGCGAAGAAGTTGATCGGCAAGCCGGAATGGATGGCGGGGATTGAGATGGGCGAGGACGCGGAGTTTGAGACCATCACCGGGCCGGTTTACAGCGAAAAGACAATCAAGATCGCCCTCCAGATCGAACCGCTGTACCGGGCGCAGATCGAAGAATCAGGCAAGCCCAACAAGTCGGCGCTGGCGCGTGAGTTAGGGAAAACCTATGCCGGGTCAACTGTCGCTGACATTGCCCAGGCTATCAACTACCTGGAAAACGCCTCTACTACTACTTCGTAGGGCGGTGTAGGGGCCAAAACAGACACAGGGCGGGGAGTAGTAGTAGAACTTCTTGCCCTGTTTTTATTGACAAGCGCATGAAAGTATACTATAATCAAAGCACAAGAAAGGACAAGTGAAACCATGTTTGAAAACGGCTACAGAATGATCGGGCCCGCCTATCGGTACGCAGGTAGAATGACCACTATCGCCGGTAAGCTGCAAGAGCGGGAGGATAACACTTCCACTCGCGGTGGGTTGAACCCGTGCAAGCGATACGCGGACGGACGGCAGAAACGACGCTTGCAAAAGAAAGCGAAGAACGGGGGCCGCAAGTGAAAATCCCAAACGCAAACCCGTTGGCGGCGTTCAAGATCGGGGCAAATATCACAGTCGGGATACTCTCTCTCAAGATTGCGTTTGCCGTGACTCCGTTTTTACCGTGGTCTATATTTCTGTGTGTTCTTGCGGCATTTTGGTTCAGCGCAGCCGTCAACGTCTTTATGCGCTGGTTAGCGGGGCAAGAATGACCTGGATATATCTGTTTTGCGCTATCAGCGTGATTGGCTCGCTGCTGGCCGTGGTATTCTTCTACGCCGCCTCAAGCCGGCGCAGGGGGCAGCCATGACCTGGACTAATCTTCTTGACACGGCAGAAGCGGGGGTGATCGCCCTGGCTCGCAAGCTGGGGCCGTGGCTGATTACCGGCCCGACTGCTTACGCCATTTATGACGGCGTGATGACCCGCTGGCAATGGCCCCGGTCTGTGGCAGTGCTGACCGGCGCGGGGTTGGAGGTCTTGGGCGTGGTGACAACTTACACCATGCTGGAACTGTTCAGCTACAACCAGGCAATCACTCGCCCGGATGATCCGAAGCGCCCGACCTGGTTAGCAGGGGCGGCGACGGTCATTTACCTGGCCGCGACATTGACGCTGACGTGGGGTATTGAGGGCGACTGGATGCTGGCCCTATTCCCCCTGCTCAACGTTTCCGGCTCCCTGATCCTGGCCCTATCCGCCCTACACCGCTCCCTACAGGCGCGCTTAGCAGGGACGGTAGAGGCCGAAAAAGAGGCAGAGAGAGTGGCGCAAGAGATCGCAGAAGCTGCGGCAGTTGCGAATCGTCTGGCGCAAGAGACCGCAAACCTGGCGCAGATCGAAGCGCAGAAAGAGTTGAAACTGGCGAGGATCGCCGCAAAAGCTGCGAAGAAAAGCGCAGAAGTTGCGCCCGCTGAGATCGCAAGCGAAGCGCAAGCCGGTTGGCTCGGCTGGAATAGCCGGCCCACGAAAGACGCTTTTTTGCAGATGATGCTGGCTCGCAACGGGACGGCTCCAACCAAAGCGGAGACGATGCGCGGACTGGCGACCCTGGAAGTGCCAGAAGCGACCCGGCGCTATTGGTGGAACGAGTACGAGGTTCGGAAATCGGCAGCGGTGCCGGAGGTTGAGGGAATATGAAAAAAAAGAAACTGAAAAAGTGGGCGTCCATCTGGAAAGCGGCGGCAAAATTCTGGCAAGAGACCGCCGAAACAGACTATGCGCTTGCCAGACCTCGTGAACCGGACATACACTTTGTGTCCTACGAGTACAAAATTCAGAGAAAAAGCGGCGGTTGGGACGTTATAGACGCCGATGATGACCGCACGATGGTGTACTGCAATTTTGGCGGTCATTACCCGGATAAATTCTGGATTGACTTGGGTAAAAGCGCGCCCTGTCCGACTTGCGGCAGAGTGATTGCCTGTGACGGGAACCGGACGCTGACTGAGGTTGTATTGCCGGGCGGCTTCTCGCAGAGGTGGATCGTCAATCAGCGGGTCGCTGAGATCGGCTGTCACTGCCTGAGTACGTTTTACCCCACCCAAAAAAGAAATCTCGGCATAGGAAATTCTTTCACCTGCCCGGTTTGTCAGTCTATTTACGACCTGATTGACGGGCGGGTTTATCGCAACGGTCTATTAGCGAACGGAATAGGAGCTGAGAAGTGAAACCTGAGATTGAAAAACTGATTGAAGAAGCCCGGCAGGAATTTCAACGGGAACAGGAAGAAATCAAGCAAGCGGTGGTGGTATGCGCCCGCGTCTTGGTGCCAAACGAATTGCACCCCTATATTGTGGTGACTGCCTGTGACACTCCGCAAAAAGAGTTTGTCGTTACCGGCGCTGAGGGATTGGGCGATATCGTTTGCCGCTTTGACGATGTTGCGGATTTATTTACGAACGTCCGCTGGTACGCCAAGCAATACGAGTTCGAGGTCGGGCGCGGCGACTTTTACTCTCAGGCCACTTATGGCGATAGTCCCGGAATCAAAGAGACGCTGGTCGAGTGCGATTCGTTCAAGCGCGCCCTGATTACTGCGGCTGGCCCTGATTTTGTCGGCTCATGGGATCGGGCGCTGGCAGAGAAACAGGCGCACGAGAAGATAGGCAAAGAAAAGCAACAGATCAACGACAAATTCTTGGCGGACTTTTACTCTCGTAGATCGCAGAAATCAACGTCTCTGTGGGAAAAATTCCTGAACCTGTTCGGCGGCGATGAGTGAAAAAGCTGCTTTTCTGCCTGGCGCTGCTCTCACTTTTGGTGGTCGGCTGGCTCTTGAACCGGCAGGGGCCAGAGTACGAGATCAACATTACGGCGTGGTAAAATAACCCCGGACAGGTTGCGCCATCCCTCCTGTCTATTCTCCTAAGCCCCCGGTCTATTTTCCAGATCGGGGGCGATTTATTGCTTTGCGAGGCCAAAATAGGCGTTTTTTCTTCGCATAGATTAATGTTTTTGTGACATTCTCCTTAAAGAGATTCTTATTAAGTAAAGTGCATAAAAAGGTTGATTAGCGTATACAAATAAAGAGGTCTATTGACACTCGCTTGATTGTGGTATAATCAAGTGCAAGAGGACAAAAGACCATGACAGAACCTAAAATCTACCACGTCAAAGGCACCCGCCCAACCGTTACCCCAGCCGGCGAACCTATCCCCGCCGATTGGTTGATCTTCAACGCACCTCGCCCGCTGTATGGCGAGTTGACATGGGAGGGTGATTTCCTGCACGGCACGTTTTACGCCGCGTCCGCACCCCGAACGTTGGAGTTTCACTACGAGAATATTGACCTGGACGGCTGGCTCTTGCAGTGGCATACCGAAGCGGAGATTATCGCCTGGGTGACGGCTGAGTACACCCGCAAGATCGGTAACTTCAACGCCGAAGATTACGACCAGGCCGACATGGACACAGCGTTCTTCCTGCGCCACAACGGAGGCCGCTAATGCCCGCATTACTCTCGCCGCAAGAAAGAGTTCGGCGCGCTGAGGCAGCGCGGGCCGAGGCAATGGCAATGGGGCCGCGTCCGGCTGGCCGAGCCGGCGTCTATTGGCTGGCGACTTGGCGCCGTCACGTTCTCGCTGTCCGCACCGAGGCGCGGTTGATCCGGGTGAACGCCCAGCGCGCACCGGAATACAAGCCGTTCGTTGAGCAGGCGGCAGAGTTGGAAAAGTGGGTAGAGGCGGTGGCGAAGTGAAAAAGAGCAAAGTCAATCGGGCGGCGCTGCCCGGAACCGTTGGAAATTTTGACCGCTGCCAAACGCCAGCCGAGGCGTTGTTGCCGATCCTGCCCTGGGTATGGGGCCGTAAAGTTTGGGAGCCCGCCGCGGGCGACGGGATCATGGCCGCGGAGTTGGCGAAAGTAGCGACTGTGACCACAACCGATCTGTTGACCGGTAACGACTTTCTTAAGCCGTGGAGTGACCCCTGGAAATCCCCGGAATTTGACGTGATTGTGACCAATCCCCCATTCTCGCTCAAATATAAATTCCTGGCCCGCTGTTATGAGTACAAGATTCCGTTCGCTTTGCTGATGCAGGTGGACGTTTTCGGCGCCAAAACGGCGCAGCGGCTTTTTGAGAAAAACGGCGCGCAGGTGATCTTGCTGGATCGGCGGATTAACTTCAAAATGCCGAACCTGGGGTGGGCCGGAGGCGGGAGCCATTTCGCGGTGGCGTGGTTTACCTGGGGTTTGGGGCTGCCCAATGAGCTAAATTACTATTGGATGCCCCCGCCAGCCTGCCCGTATTGCCAATCGGAGTTGATCCGGGAGCGCCGGGAGACGGGCGACTATTGCGAAAAATGCGGCGGGAAGGTGGGCCAGCCACCAAAAAAGAAGGTGGCAAAGTGATCCAACTAATCCAGGGGAACGCCCTGAAACTGTCTGAGTTCCTACCCGCCAATCACTTCCACACCGTGGCGACCAGCCCGCCGTATTTTGGACTTCGCCGGTATGCCACTGGCGCAGAACAAAGCAACGAGATCGGGCAAGAGAAGTTGCACGATTGCAGCGGCTGGGCTACCGGTCAAAACTGTGGAGAGTGTTTTATTTGCCATATTCGCCAGTTTGCCGCCGAAGTCTAGAAAGTGCTGAGAAGCGACGGGACATTTTTTCTTAATCTTGGTGACTCTTACGCCGCCAATCGTGGGTATCAGATTGACGGCACAAAACAGACGCCCGGAAGTCAACCCGAAATCGGTTCAAGTGTTCCTGCCGGCCTCAAACCGAAAGACCTGTGCGGCATTCCCCAACGGGCGATGCTTGCCCTGCAAGCAGACGGCTGGTATGTGAGAAGTTTTATCCCCTGGGTGAAGCGCAACCCGATGCCTAACTCTCAAAACGACAGGCCAACCACGTCAACCGAATATGTCATGCTGCTCACAAAGCAAGAGGATTACTTTTTCGATATGGAAGCGGTCAAAATGCCGGCCAGTGTCGGGAACAACCGTTCGAGTTTCACCGACAAAAGAGACACTGCCCGTCATGGCAATGTGGGCCAGAAAGAGCGAACAGATTCGCCCTCCCGTTCACTGCGAGAGTCTGACTTTTTCTTCGCCAGCCTGCGTGCGATACTTGACGATAAGACAAGCGGTCTCTTATCCGACGAAAACCCGCTGGCAATGCTGGTCAACACACAGGGATATAAAGGCGCTCACTTCGCAACTTGGCCCCCGAAACTGGTAGAGATCATGGTCAAAGCGGGAACGAGTGAGAGGGGATGCTGCAAAAATTGTGGCGCGCAGTTTGAGCGGGTGGTAGAGAAAGAATCTTTTGGTCACGATGACACACGGCCCGACAACAACATGGCGGGAAGAACAGGAAACGGATTCGATAGAGCTAAAGCGGGGTATGTATCTTCCACCACCACCGGCTGGCGAGCGACTTGTTCCTGCGGCGGCGACCCGGCTCCGTGCCGGGTTTTGGATCCGTTTGCCGGCAGTGGTACAAGCCTCATGGTGGCACGGCAGTTAGGCCGCGACGCGGTGGGAGTTGATCTGTCCGAGCAATACTTGAATCAAGAGGCGACCAGCCGTCTAATGCTTGACACGTGGGCGGCGTGGGAAACCGGAAAATCGAAAGAGGCGGCGGGTGACTTTGACGGCCTGCCGATGTTTATCAATCAGGAGAAAATAGCATGATCGAATTTGAGTTCCAAAGTATGACCGTGGGTGTGATCCGCAAGCAGCGTGTCACAGTCGTGATCCTCATAGATCGCGACACCGTGACTGTAGGCGAGACCAAGCGCAACCCGAAAGACGCCGATAACCCCAACATGGGCCTGCGCATAGCGTTCAAGCGGGCGCTGGTACAGAACCGGCGCTATTCCGGGCGGCGCTGGTGGGATAGCGAACTCAACCCACGCGGTGAAGCCGCATGGCGTGCGTTCCGCCGCCAGTTCCCGATTGCAACCGACACCCGGTCATGATCCGCCGCGGCTTTCGTTCGCTCAGTAAGGCGCTGTGGAAGATACGCAGGAAGGCGGCGTATAAGTCTTTCATGCGCTCCCCGGAATGGGACGCCATCCGGCGGGCCGCGCTTGAACGGGCGCACTACAAATGCCGCCGCTGTGGATTGGGCGACAGGGTGCTACAGGTTCACCACAAAAACTACACCCGATTCGGCGGAAACGAGTTGAGCATAGACCTGGAAGTGCTGTGCATCCCCTGTCACAAGATCGCTGATTGGGAGCGAAAACGGGCGAAAAAGAGACGATAAATACAAAGTACCTGTTTGCGTAGTAAGGCCCCTTGTAGGGCTTCCTGTGGGCAAATAGAGGCATTCTGTAGACTAGTTTAGAACGGAGGCAAAAGTGCAAATAATCATTGGAGACCGTGGCAGCGGAAAGACCGGCGAGTTGATTACTCTGGCGGCTGCGGAACATAAGCGCGGCGTCACAAGTTTTATTCTTTGCCACAACAAAGACAGCGCCAAGTACACCAACGCAAAGATTCGGGCGAACGGAGTGGAAAGCAAAGTAACCGCCATCACCCTGGACATGCTGGAAGAAACGATGAGCGGCGTTGCGGGGGAGGCTCGTTTTTATATCGACAACGTGGAACTGTTTCTGCCCAGACTGTTCAATCGCTATCCAGGCAGCGTTATTGGCGGGATCGCACTGACCGTCAATCAGAAAAACGAGTACACCGTCACCACCGGCAATCCGGCAGACGGATTAGTCCTGCTGACCGAGGACATTCAAATCTTCACCAACGGCGACAGAAAAACCGTAAAGTTAGACTGAGAGGCAACATGACCCAAATCGTAAAAATGTTCCAGGTCGATATTCAACTTGACGAGGAAACCTACAAGATCGTGCTGCGCAACCCGGCAGGTCAAGAATTTGATATTACCAACTGTGTCCAGCGTCACGAGGTAGATATTGACGGCACGGCCTATCTGTCCGTTGTCGCGACTACCCGCAAGTGCAGTTACAAAGCGGAGCCGAAAGAGACGGCGCGTACCTGTTCGCTGCACCCGGATCAGCCGGCAGTCTTTCGGCGCGCCACCCTGTGTGGCTGTGGACTCGCAGTCTCGACGCTGGCGCTCTGCCAGTGGTGCAGGGATCATTTGAGCGAGGAAGCGCAAGCCGATCTTTCAGACCGCAATTACGAGGCCGGCTGCGAGTTGCACAAGAGCGGCCAGGTTCACCAGGAATGGGCGGCGCGCCTGCAACCTCTGGCGTGGAGAACCGGGAAGTGAATATCGCCAATCTAAAATCAATCCAGGTTGGCCCATACGATTATGCCGTGGAGATTGTTGACGATCTCACAAACAGTGACGGCAATAAACTTTACGGACAGGTTGTTTACGAGGATTTGATTATCAAGATTGACCGCAAATACCTAAACAGCCAACGATTGCCTGCTATCGTCTGGCATGAGGTTCTACACGCCGCGCTTGAATTATCGGGTGACCAGGATAACGAGCGGATTATCGCCATTCTTGGCGTGCTGATACCGCAACTATTAGCAGATAACCAGGAGCTAAGAAAATAAATGATTGGCAGACGTGTTTACCCCAACGAAAGCGGCGAGTTGAGATTGGCAGAGGGCGATTATGGATTACACCCAAAAAGTGGCTGGCAAGTCAGACCGCCAGGTCAACACGCCGGTGGTATTCCGAAGCACACGGTTATCGAACATGGCGACGGGACGATTACCGTCTCGCCGTCTATCCTGCTGTATGACTTTGACGAAAGCGGCAACCCGAAAAACTGGCACGGCTTTTTAGAGCATGGCGTTTGGAGGCAGGTTTGAACCACAAGCGACACAAACCAAAAAGCGCACGCGGGGGCTGCCTTCTCTGCAAGCCCTGGAAAGCCAACGGCTACAGCAAGTTTCACCGCGCCAAGCCACGCGACCAGCGGCAGTTGCAAGTCGAGCCGATGATCGTATTGGAGCCGAACGAGTTTGGCGGTCTGATTGGGCCGCCCACGCTCCAGATCGTTGACGGCAAGCGCGAGCGGCTGGAGAGCGCGCCGGACAGCTATCTCGAACACCTGAGCGGGTATGAAAACCTCACCGGAAACGACCCGGAAGCCGAGCGAATTTTCGAGGAATTGACCGGGCGCTACAGCAACCCCGGCTTTGCCCCGCAATTTTGCATAGAGCACCCGGCGCAAGAAATCACCCACTTTATCACGATCCAATGCGCCTGTGGAGCCGCCTATCTCGCCGGCGGGTTATGTCCTGAGTGCTTGAAAACAATGACCTCAGACGTGATTTACTTGCGCACTTTGAGCAGAAATAACGACGCTACGGTCAATCATTTAGGCGAAGAACGGCACCTGAAATGGGAGCGAGAATTTGGAAAATAACCCCCAGGAAGCCCGCAAATTGGCAAAACATATCCGAGGTCGTTTTTCACGGTAAAACGCCTCTACGGGCTTCCTGTGGCGATTTAACACGCGTTAGTAAATACAGACACAACCAGAAACGGAGAAAAAATGAGACCAACCTATTCGCACCCCGATCATAACCAAAAAGACATTATCGCCGCGCTGAAACAGATCGGCGCAACCGTGGCCGACCTGTCGGGAGTGGGCGGCGGCTGTCCTGATTTGCTGATCGGCTACCAGGGTCTGAGCCTGCTGCTGGAAGTCAAAAACACAGCGGGCAGGAACCGGGTTGACCCGAAACAGGTGGCGTTCCACGCCGAATGGAGAGGCGGGCCGATCCACGTGGTACGCAGTCCACAAGAAGCGATTGACGTGTGCGCGAGAGAAGCGGAGAAAGCGGCGTGAGCGAATACACGCTCTTGCACGGCGACTGCCTGGAGTTGATGCCGGGGATAAAAGACGCTGATATGATTTTTACCGACCCGCCATACGGCCACAACAATAACGATGGCGAGAAAGAAGATTTGATCTCTGTGTGGGAGCGGGCGCTGGGCAATGGCAAACCAAAAGACTCGCGGCCTATTGCCAATGACGGCCCGGAAGCAAACGACCTGTACCGAGCTATACTTCTTGAGGCAAAGCGCATCCTCAAGCCCGGCTGCTGCTGCTGCTGCGGCGGCGGCGGTGGCCCCGATCCGCAATTTGCCCGCTGGAGTCTGTGGATGGATGAAATTTTGGAGTTCAAGCAAATGGTGGTCTGGGACAAAGGCCCAATGGGAATGGGCTGGCACTACCGGCGCAGCTACGAAACCGTGCTGGTCGGGGTCAAACCCGGCGCACCTGTGTTTTGGTACGATACCAGCAAGCGAATTGAGAATATTATCCGGCCCGGAATGTTCAATATCCGCAAGATTATTCCGTCCGCTGTGCAGCACCCAACCGAAAAGCCCTGGCAGTTGGCGGCGCATTTTATTGGCCTGCACACGAAGCCGGGCGACCTGGTGATTGACCCGTTTATGGGCGGCGGCAGTACGGCTGAGGCGGCATTCAGAATGGGCCGGCGCTTTATTGGCATCGAAAAAGACGATCACTGGTTCGGGGTGGCAAAGCGCAAAATGGAGCGCATTGCAAGTCAAATGAGACTGGCGCTGTAAATTATTGCACTAACTTCGCCCTAATTGTGTTATACTTTATTTGCTCATGGCGTTATGTCCTTTCGCCCTGGCCCCGGCCCAACCGTTCACTCGCTTGGGCCGGGTGCTTTTTACTCTTGACAAACTCTTGAATAGGGTATACAATCAATTCTAAGAGGACAAAAGACCATGAACGAAACTATTGAGCAACTCAAAGCCAGAGACGGCGAAAAACACAGCGAGCCGCTGATGTTCCTGAAAGAAATCCAGGCCCACGTCACACAGTGGTAGTTCGAGGGCTACCAGGAACAGGGCGTAGTCAAGGCCAGCCGCAAGTTCGTAGCAACCCACACCGAAAACTATACCCTGCGTTATGGCGTCTCCCGCTTCAACGGGCCGACGCTCTACCGGACGGATACGCAGGTTGTCGAGGTGGCGAAATGACCACCACCGACGCCTGCGTAGGCCAGCTTCTCGCTGCGGTCAACTGCCCCCGGCCCAATCATGAGCGGGTGGCAAAACTGGAATGGCAGATTACTTCCGCCATAATTGACATGCGCGTCTACGCCAACCGCAAGCCTGGCAACGTGCAAACCGTCTGCAACCGCCTGGCCGATGGCTGGGCAGCGGCGCTGGAACAAGCGAAGCGGATCATGGAGGCCAAGAATGCCAACCGCTAAAATCACCTATTTTGGTCAACCCGTTATCGTTTCCTGTGACGGCAACTGCGCCAAAGCCTGGGGTATATCGAGCCGGCCTCACGAACGGTTGGGCGACGATGAGGATGACATTGTTTACCTGGCCGATGACGAATTGGGCGAAGCCCCCGCCGACCCTGGAACCTACGAGGGCAGCGACGGCAAGCCAGAAAGCGTAGCCGAGTTCCCGAACAAGTGGTGTGTGCGCCAGTGCGAACGCTGCACAATGTCCGGCGAGATTTCCGACTGGAGCAAGCGCCAATACGATCAGCCCTGGAAGCACGAGGCCAGACGATGACCCCCGACCAGTTGAAAGCGAAGGCGAAAGAGCTGTACGATTACCGGCAAGAGAACGCCGGCCTGCTGGGCTGGAAGTTCCTGCGCAAGCGGTGGCTGCGCTTATGCCGTAACCTGGCGAAGCGGATCGGCCGCAACGCAGCCGGGCCCGAAGCGGCGGCGATGTATTATTTAGACGTTCTCGCTTTGCGCGAAGACGTGACATTCGAGTTCAAAGACTGAGGCCCAATGAAAATTATCATGTACTTTGTGTTTGGCGCTTTCGCCCTGCTGGTTGCGGGCGGGATCGTCACCATTACCCCCGGCAATATCGCCCACCTGGGCCGGCTTCCGGCGGCCCTATTTATCGTGTTCCTGATCTTCCTGGTGGCATTAGTTGGGGGAGCCATAAGCCGGCTTTAGGCGAGAAACGACACACTCAGAAGCGGTCTGGATCAACAAAACCAGGCCGCTTTTTTGATTCTCTGGCGGTGAATATGGTATACGCATAATCAACCTTTTAATGCACTTTACTTAATAAGAATCTGTATTAAGTACAGCGCGCGAAAAGGTTGATTATTGTATAACAATAATCAAATTATTTGGGCAAAAAGTGATAACTATACGCACAATCGCTAAAATAGTCTTGAACGTCTGACAATCGCCCTCGCCCGCGCATTGTGCTATAATTATATTTAGCCGGGCGGTTTTAGACCCGCCACGCGGAAGATTGGCTGTCCGTGAATTTCACAATTCATGGGCTTTTTGATTAACCAGGAGGTGCTTCGATGCTCTATTCTCGCAAAGTTTTGTCCCTGCTTTTTGGGTTGGCAGCGACCCTGATCGGTTACTACGCCAAACTGCCCATGCCCGTCCTGACCGCAATCATGGCCGTGTTTGTGGCCGTCGCGGGCGGGCTGGCGCTGGAAGATTTTGGCCGCAACATGGGCGGCGCGACCCCGGATAGGCGAGCCGAGTTCAAAGCGATTGTCCTGGCCCTGCTGAAATATCGCCAGTTCCAATACGCTATTTCGAGTTTGATTATCACGGTCTTGGGTTACTACACCGGCTGGCCGTCCGATATGATCCAACAGTTCGCCGGCGCGGCGGTGGTGATTATCTTCGGCAGCAGCCTCGAAAAGACCGGCTCCAGTCTCGCCAAATAACCCATGAGCATGATACTCAGCTTCGCGAACGCAGTCCTGGGCCTGACCGCCGCTGTGCTACAGTTCTGGTTTATGGTCGGGCGCCTGCCGTCCGGCAAGCGGGTCTATCATGCGCTGATTGGTTTATTGGCCGCTTACTGGGGAATCGTTTACACCTGGATATTGTTAGGCGCTACCGGATCGCCTGAGTTCTGCCAGTGGTTTGGCGGAACGAACGGTGACTGCGGCATGGCCTGGGTCGGGCTGGTCTTTGTCAGGCCGGCAATCACGCTCACACTGACCGGATTGTTGATCCTCTCTCTCCGGCGCTGGAAGGGGTTATAGTTATGCCAACTGCCGGTGACATCTCCGCTGCAATCGCAATGCTCGTTTCTGCCATCGCCGTCTACGTAGCCTGGCGCAAAGCGCCGGCTGAGGTGGCAACACTCCACGCCCAAAGTCAGGAGGCGGGCGCAAAGACTCTCTTGCAGTACATGCAGGTCTTGCAAACGAGCGCCGAGCAGGTCAATAAACTGTCAGAGCGGATCGCACTGCTGGAAGAACGCACCGAAAAGCAAGAGTGCGAGATCGAGGAACTGCGCAAAGACAACGTTTTGCTGCGCGAGTGGGCAACCCGCCTGGCCCATCAGGTGCAATCGTTGGGCGCAAAACCGGTTGAGTTGAAAGAGGTTAGGCAGACTTAATCGTTTGATGTTGAAGCAAAATTATTAGTGCAAAAATTATGACCGAAAAGACTGGCCCCAAAAGAAGTGACTCAGAGCGAGAACGGGATTACTCGCTGATTGCGGATTGGTATGTTCGCAACTGGACTCACTTCGCCATCATGGAGGAACTAAATAAGCTGCATTATCCCAATAATCCCATGACCCGGCAGCAGGTCTCTTATGACATTCAGAAAGTGCTAAAACGCTGGCGAGATCGGGCGGCAACTGCAATTGACCAACACAAAGCCGACGCCCTGGCCCGGATCGACAAAGTTGAGGCCGAGTTTTGGGGCGCGTGGGAACGTTCGCTTGCCGAGCGAGAAATTCCGACAAAAGACGGCGGCATTGTGATTATCTATCCCGATGGAGACCCGCGCTTTATGACCGGCGTCCTGGACTGTGTCCGAGAGCGGGCGAAACTATTCGGTCTATACGCACCCGTGCGCACCAATGTTACTTTTGGGAATTTGAATGATGAGCAACTTATCGCCTATGTCAAGGAGCAGCTTGGAGAACTTGGCGCTCTCGCTCCAGGAACTGAACAAGCGCAAGCTGTCCCTGAAACCGAAAGCCAAGACGATTGACTTCGTTGACCCCGATCCTGTGCGCTGGATACGGCGGCATTTTCGCATTCCCGAAACCAATACGCACCGCTTCAACTTCCACCCCTACCAGGAAATGTCACTGCGAGCCGCCCTACACCGTAACGAGGCGGGCGAGTTCGATTACTCCACTATCCTGTGGTCGGATATCAAGAAGTCGGCTAAATCTACCATCGCCGCGGCGGTCATGCTGTGGATGGCCTGGCAATCCGAGTGGGGCAGCGTCTATATCATCGCCAATGACCTGGAGGGCGCGGCCAGCCGGGTCGGGCACTATATCACCCGCTCCATCGAACTGCACCCGACTATGCGCGAGGTAATCAGGGTCATTCCCTCTCGCAACCGGATCGAATTTCCCAACCACGCTTTTATTCAGTTCATCCCGATTGACCCCAGCGGTGAGGCCGGGTCAAACGCCGATGCTGTCTGCTGGTCGGAACTCTGGGGAGCGCACGAAAAAGCCAACGAGAAAATGTGGACAGAGCTTACCCTAAGCCCGATGAAGCACGGCAAGTCATTCCGATGGGTTGAAACGTATGCCGGTTACTCCAACGAATCCAGGCTGCTGGAAAATCTCTATCACACCGGGGTCAAAGAGGGCGCGCCTATCGCCTGGGCCGGAGACTTCACGCCTGCAATCGAAGCGTTCACCAATCCAACCGCCCGCCAGTTCACCCTGTGGAATACGCACCCCCGCCTACCGTGGCAAAATCAAGAGTATTACCAAGAGCAGGCAGCCAGCCTTGACCCGGCTGAGTTCAACCGTGTTCACCGCAACCAGTGGTCAAGTTCTCGCCAAACATTCGTTCCGCCGGAGTGGTGGGAGGCTTGCAAAGAAAATTGCACGCCGCTGATAAAAAATCAATCGGTCATTCTCGGAATGGACGCCGCGGTGACGGGCGACTGTTTTGGCCTGCTGATGGTCAGTGGGCGCAGTGACGGCAACTATGACGTTCGTTACGCCCGCAAGTGGACGCCCCCCAAAGGCGGCAAACTGGATTTCGGCGGTGAGGATGGGCCGGAGTCAGAGCTTCGGCGGTTACTGTTAGAGTATAATGTCGTAGAGGTGGCCTATGACCCCTACCAGTTGGAAGATATGGCGTCTCGGATCAGTGGTGAAATGATCGGATCGTTCTATGCCTTCAACCAGGGCGCACAGCGAGCCGTGGCCGACAAAGCGCTGCAAGACGCCATTCGTGACCGCCACATTCACCATAACGGGCTGTTTCATGACCTGACTGAGCATATCAACAATGCGAACTCGAAACTGGACGGCGAAAAGTTGAGACTGGTCAAGAAAGCCGACAACATGAAAATAGACCTGAGCGTCTGTCTATCAATGGCGCTGGAACGTGCGAATTATTGGGGTATCTAGTTGAGATACCGGAGATAAGCAATTATGCCTGAAACCGACTTTATCGTAAAATCCGTCACGGCAGGAGACGCCGGCACCGTTCAAGGCGGGGTGATGAGCCTGATTATCCCTCAGATTTGGGGGAACATGAACAACATCCCCATTCCGCCGCAGCAGCCCGTTTACTGGTCGCCGGGAAGTGATGACGTTTTGCGCGCAACCGTCCATGCCGAGGCCATGTGGGCCGCGGCAGTTGGAATCGCCATTTCTCAGACCGCCAGCAAAGCCTTCGAGATCAAAACGGACAGCCCCCGTAAAGCCAAGAAGTACCAGGAACTTTATCTTTACGCTGATGGGCGCACGGTTGGCTGGGTCAGTTTCCTCAGCAAGCACTTACGTGACTTCTTGACCACAAATAACGGAGCGTTCGTGGAAATTGTGCGCGCCAACAAGTCCCACAGCAGCGAGATTGTCGGGTTGCGCCATCTCGATTCGAGGCGCTCTTCGAGAACTGGCGACCCCGATATTCCCCTGCTCTACCGGGATCGCAAGAACAAAGTGCATGAGTTGAAAAACTACCAGGTCATGCTGTTTAGCGACATGCCCGACCCCTCCGAAATGTACTATGGTGTAGGACTATGCGCCGCCTCCCGTTCCTACCCGGCAATCTACAAGCTGGCGACAATGGAGTGGTACCTGCGCGAGAAAGTCGGCGGGCTGAGACCGCTGGCAATCTATATCGTCAACGGTCTTTTACAGCAGCAGGTCGAAGGCGCGGTCAAAGCCGCTCAGGAACAGACCGTGGCGAAGGGCCTGGCCGCCTACATGGGCGCGGTCATGGTCGGTATCCCCGGCGACAAATCCCCCGAAGTGGCAACCATTCCCCTGGCCGAGTTACCGGATCGCTTTGACCGCAAAGAAGAATTTGACATTGCCATTCTTACCTATGCGAACAATCTCGGTTTAGACCCGCAAGAGTTGCAACCGCTCTCCGGATCGTCTCTAGGGACAGGTGCGCAGTCTCAGGTCTTGCACGACAAAGCAATGGGCAAGGGCCTGGCCGCCTGGCAGCAGCAGTGGACGCACCAAAACAACGAACTGGTTTTACCGGACGCCGCGACCTGGCAGTTTATCGAGAAAGATATCAGGGACATGAAGGCCCACGCCGATTACGAGAAAGTCAAAGTCGAAACCGCCAAAGCCGCGGTTGAAGGCGGTATCCTCATGCCCGAACAGGCGGTGCAGGTGCTGGTAGACGATGACATTCTGCCGCGTGAGTTCCTCCCCAAAGACGCCACCGGCGAAGTCACGCTGACCGATACCGACAAACTCAAGCCCGACGTCAAGCCCGCCGAAGTGGTCACCGATCCGTTAGACGCGACTGAAACAGACGCCGAACTGGAAGAAGTACCAGTGGCCGAAACGCCGGTTGACGCGGAAGCGGAGAAAAAACAAAAAGAGTGGGACGCCGGGCTGAAAGAGGCGAAAGCGATACTCGCCAAGAAACGAGTTGAGACGCTCTTTGAGCGAGCGCATTTGAGCGCACGGCTGAAAGCGGGAGTGCGTAAACATGCCAGACGATAGAATTGACCTCGAAGAACTGGAAAGAGACCTCGAAACCGAGATCGGCGCGCTATGGGACAGCGAGACCACCCCCGACGATTTTGGTGACGCGCTGATGAAGGCCCTGATCGCCGCCGTGATCGCCGCTTATCTTTTAGGCCGTGGCATTGACGAAACGGAGTTGAGCGAGGCCGAAAAAGAGAGGCTGCAAGCCTGGATTGACGAGCAAAGAGGGTATCTCGCCGGGTTTATCGCCGCCATTGAAGCGGGTGAGCGCCCCGGTAATTGGGCCAACCGCGCAAGCATGTACGCTTCTGCGATTGTCGCCCCGTTCTGGTGGGGCAAAACCTACGGGCTGATCCTGCCCGCTTATCCTGGCGACCTTTCGACCATCTGCGGCCAAAAATGCCACTGTGCCTGGTACGTTGAAGATTTGGGCGACGATAATTACGACGCCTACTGGCGCTTAGGGATCGCGGAACACTGCCCAGACTGCGCAGAGCGGGCGATTCTGTGGGCGCCGCTGCGTATTCGTCACGGCGAGTACAAAGAGTTTACGCTGAAAGAGCGGATCGACGCGAAGTTCAAGCACCTGTCGGGCCGTCATAATCAGAAGCGCCACGGTTGGAGAGGCCAGGGACTGGACGCGGCGCGACGGGCAATGAGAAGCGGGGTTAGTGATGATTTCGCCCACGCCACCACGCCGGAAGCGGAGCGGGACGCCGCAAGAGCTAAGTTTGGCTTGACGCCGCTGGCAAACCGGGCGCAGTTCGAGGCCGCGCAGAAGCGGATCAACGAGGCTAGAGAAAATATTGTCGGGTTGCGAAAACAACAGGCAGACATTGAAAAAGAGATTGACGCCGCCCGAACCGACACAGATAAGCTAGAGTCCATAACCAAGCGGTGGTCTCAAACCTACGACGAAATGATCAAAAAGAACAACGAGTCTTGGGATTTGGAAGGACAGGTTCGGGACTTGCGCCGCAGGGAGGAATTGCCCCCGAAGGTGAAAAAAGCGTACGATGATGCTATTCGTATAGACCGCCTGATGAGCGACATGGATTCCGAAGTTCGCTACCTGCCATATGATCACCCGAAACGGGAGGCGTACCGTGAATTACGAAAGCAATACAGCAAAGCGAACGACGAGGTTGAAAAGTACCGCGGAAGTCTAAACGAAGATGGCAAATGGTACGATGTTGACGGCAACGTTCATACACTCCGAAAACTTCACCCATTAGTTGAAAAATGCAAAGCCGCCCGCGCTGAGAATGAGCGCCTACAACAAGAGGTGGCGAAAATCACCAAAGAAAAAGAGGCTCTTGATGGATCGTGGCAGCGGGTAAACGAGGGCTATACAAAAGGCAGTGCAGTTAGAACAGCCCTGGAGAAAGCCGAAAA
>Ga0209416_1001080_pt1 | contig 21180 bp, 10 predicted proteins | sample RifGroF1_FD_184001 | JGI IMG/M metagenome (GOLD analysis project Ga0209416, IMG submission 184001) | Groundwater microbial communities from Rifle, Colorado, USA - Groundwater F1 (SPAdes) (version 2) | ecosystem: Environmental > Aquatic > Deep subsurface > Groundwater | place: Rifle, Colorado...
CCCGCTAAGTGATAATAGGCACCAGCAGATAATGTAGCTGTTGAGGTTACAACCTGAGCAGTACTTGATGTTTTATAGAAACCAAACGTCACTGTATTTCCACTATTTACAGTCATATACACACTTGGCCATAGTGCACCACCCACTTCTTTGTCAAAAATCGATTGTGCCTTTCCTATATTTGCAAGTTTAACCCAAGCTTCATATGTAAAATATCCAAGAGTATCAATATCTGGGGCATCTATATAGTTGCTTGTCCCATTGAGAGTTCTCGCTCCTCCGACTTTTCCACTATTTGAATATGTCGCACCAGATGGGGTTGCATTGTAAGCATTGGTAGAAGAATCTTTTAAATATGCTCCCGTCCCTCCTCTTTCATCTAAATGCCACAAAGCTACAGTATATTGGTCTGCTTCTAATATACCAGATTCATATCTAGTAGAAGAGTTTCCTTCCATTTTAATATTACTATCTGAAGTTTCTGCTATCCCAGAGATATTAATCACTCCTAACCCACCATTACCACCCCATCCATAGTCTGTGGAAGAAGGAGGTATACCTCCTATCCCATATGCAACAGTTTTTGTTCCACTTCCAGAGATTTGAGAATTGGCATGTATTTTAACTGTTCCGCCAGCACCACCACCACCACCACCTGGATTCAGGACAAGAGCACCGCCACAATCGTCAAAGAGACCATCACCACCGTCAGCATTTATGTTCCCAGACAAAGAAATAGCATTGCTAGATATAAACACTATACCTCCACCTGGACCTCCATTACTTCCTGCAGCACATGCTGGGGTAGTCCTAGATGAACCACCTCCAGAGCCACCACCTCCCCCAAAGAATAGTTTCTTTACACCATTGTCATAGCTAGAGATTCCACCACCACCACCACCACCACCATAAGCACTAGAGGAAGCAAGCGACGCTGAACCAGCCCCACCATTCAGACCAGAACCTGCGGAACCATATGTAGTAGTAAATGTTCTTCCTCCAGAACCAACAGTCCCATTACCACCACCGCCGCCACCACCAGATCTTCCTCTCCAAGCTGTTCCTTGATATGTACCACCACCACCTCCTCCTCCTGTACCTAACTGCCCAGCAGCTCCCGCACTTGCCCCTACAGCATAACCACCACCACCACCACCACCAAAACCTGTAAGACCAGCATATTGATTACTTGTCGAAGCATAACCACCAGAGCCACCATTCCCACCGTATGTCTCACCTCCCGTACCTCTTGCATTGTACCAAGTTCCTACTCCTCCTCTATATCCCAATCCCTCCGCGGTTATTTTCGCAGTACTACCGACAGTTACAGTACCTGTTGCTCTGAAAGATACAATCCCAGTATAGTAACCAGCCGTTCCAGTAGGAGTTGTCGTCAATCCATCCCACCCACTAGCCGTAAGTATATCTGTAGAGTCCAGTGTTACACTTGTATAGTTTGGTACTCTTTGAATAATAACGCTTTGGTTTGAGAATGTTGTTCCATCGTAAGAATTCATAACCTTACCCACTGTAGTTATAGTTTTTGTCCCAGTATTAACAGAAGATACTTCTAAAAACTCATAATTCCCTGCATCTGTATAATCTGTACTTGATCCTTTTAGATTGATTAACAGTATTTCATCCCCAGCTGCCAATCCATTGGGAGTATCTACTGTAACAACACTGTTTCCGCTTGGATTGCTTGCAAGTTTGTATGCTATACCATCGGCATATGATCTGGAACCAGAGGTACTTGTATTTAAATTGAATGTTCCAGTAGGCGCTAAGGCACCATCTGCTCCATCACCAAGATATGAGCTATAATCAAAGCTATCCCATGCGAGATCACTAGCAGATGTACCATATGATGTCCAACTACTCCATGTACTGTTATCTGTACTTACTCTATATTGAAATTCAATATTTCCTGCTTGGTAATTCGAAAGTATTTCATCTGCAGAGAGGACGCGAGAATAAAGAGAAAGCGAATCTATAGTTCCATTAAAATATTGCGATGTACCAGCCCTGCTTCCCACCTTCTTAGATGCAGCAGTAGATGCATATGTAGCACTCGCATTTACCGTAAGAGTTTGTTCCACTCCATTAACATAAATTTTATGCGTTGCACCTGCTCCATTTTTTGTATACACAATGTGATACCAATCACCTGTTGATATAACATTGTTTGCAGTTTGTGCTTGCCATACACCTGGAGTGATTACACATACCGCATTTGTGCCTCCATTACATGCTCCAATCTCAAGTTGAGGGACTAACGTTGTCTCTGTACCTAGGTCTGCAATTGTATATCTCGAGGTTAATATCTTAGGGTTGACCCAAACAGACATAGTTATTGTATCGTAGTTAAAACCAAGAGAAGCAGTCGTTATATAATCATTTGTTCCATCAAACATTAATGCCCCTGCACCCCACCTCTTGTTATTTGCAGTCCACCCTGTACCTGCAGCTGCATCTTGGGAGCCTGTAGATGCGAAATTAGTCAATGTACCATTACATGAAGCACCACAGGTACCACCACTTGCTGCTGTAGTCCCACTTGTTTCATTTAGGTTCCATTGTGCAATCATACTTGTTGTACTATATGGTGTTTCTCCATTCCCAGTATTTACACCAGATGGTGTCCAAGACAACGTAGCTCCGGACATACTACTACCCATATCCATTGAGGAGGAGGTGTATTCTCCAGAAAAAGAAATCTCCTCTTCTGTTGGGATATATTTAACTATCACAACACCTGAACCACCAGCTGCAGAAGAACCACCACCACCACCAGTATTCGCTGTACCCGCAACTCCAGAATTTCCACCACCACCAGAACATCCACTTTTTGCATATCCACCACCACCACCAGAATAGTATGTAGCCGTACCAGAGATACTTGATTGTCTTCCAATTCCACAAGTTCCAACCCCTCCAGCTCCTCCTGCACCACCACCACCACCGGCGTTACCTGCACCACCAGCATACCCATACCCTGTACCACCACCAGAATTTCCCTGTGTCGCTGCAGCCCCGGATTGACCACTAGCACCACCACCACCAGAACCCCCAGTTGTTGGTGGTTGAGATGTTGCATCGTTTAAAAACCCACCTCCACCTCCACCTCCATTTGCAGTCATGCCGTTGAAGACAGAGTTCTGACCTGCGGTTCCCCTTCCACCAGCGCCAGTCCCAGAACCTGCGCCACCATTACCAATTGTTACTGTATAGGTATTTGTAGATAAAGACATTCCAGAATGTTCGACCATACCACCAGCACCACCTCCACCACCATAGCCCCAATATCCACCACCACCACCACCTGCCACAACAAGTGCCTCTACATTCCCAGAACCCACACATACCAACGAACCACTTGCTGTAAACTTATGTACCTTGTAATCCCCATCTGTAGTTACAGTTCCTCCAGTACAATCAAAGGCTTCTGTGTCTCCTACCTTCTGTATCTTTGGTCCAGTTATACTCTCTGTTCTGTTAAATATTCCTCCACTAAAATCTGCAGTATCATCATGTACAATACTAGGATCTATCCTTACAGGAAATACTCTTTCACTACTCAACAACCACTCTAAATTTACAGTAACTTTCGCCCTGTAGTTATTATCTCCCCCCTTTTCTACTTTCAAATCTACATCAAAAGTTTTGTACCCAACATTATCTACTGCATAGTTAGGAAGAAAATGTGCTAAATACCTACCCTTACTATCTACAAAATAGTAGGTACTCCTACTCTTACCATCTACTGTAAACCACCCCTCCTTAATTTCCACACCTTCATCTACAGTTAGATCGAAAATGAATTCATTTAAAGGCAACTTACAACCACTCTCCTTACAACTATCCTTGTATGACTCCAAATCCCTTATGATTATCTCCTCCTTTAAACCCAACCCCGTTAATATCTGGTATTCCAAATCCACACCGTCTGCAACTTCTTTGTTCAAAACAGTCTGCTTAGATACAGGACCATCATCATTGTACTTACCAATCTCCCTACCAACCTCTATTAGCTCTGTAGAGGTCTTTACATTGTCCGTACCAATGATATCTGCCACCTTTATCACTTCCTTACCATACTTCTCCAGGTCAGCCTTCTTAAGATCTACCCCTACCAAAGACATCTCTATACCGTATCTTTCCTTCTTTTGAAAAAGTCCCTTTATTTTAGAAAATATATTCCCTTCTTCACTTTCAAAAGGATTTTTTCTAGAAGTATCTGCTTCAAATCTTACTACCTGCTTTTCTGGTTGTTCAACTGTACCAAAGTTTACGGAGAACTTTGGATTTTCATTCACTAGGAATGCAACACTATCTTTTTCTGGTACAAATATTTTGTCATTGGGAGAAAGCCTACCAAAGAGGAGATATATGGTGAGGCCGATAGCGAGCTGGAAGGAAAGAAAAACAACGAAGATAGTTGTTTTATGTTTACCCCAATAACTTTTTATTCTATTTTTTAAGGCAGATTTTTTCATTGTATTACAATTGTCTGTTGTAATGAATATCTATATCCCCCACCCTCACATAGCTATCGTTGGCAGAAGATACCTTTATGATGAACATACAAGTTGTCCCAGGATTAATACACTCATCCAATCCTGAACCTGCAATAGTCGTAGTTGTCCAAACCCCTGCTGAACTTGATGTTTGTCCCGTAGAAGAACCGTCAACTGTTGCAGAATTTTCTCTATAGATGTAAATATCTGCCTTATTATTTGTTGTACCAGTAGCTTCAGTTGCCAAGCTAAATGTTATGCCACCAGTACTCCAAGAGTAAAAATCATATGGTAGTGTAAATCTAACTCGGACATCGTAATCGTTGAGAGAGGTTTCCGAGCTACTCCATTCGTAATAATTCATTGAATTAGAAGCTGTACCTTCACTGTCCGAGGTCATCACTCCACTGTTGTTGCTTCCATCCGCAGAAAGAACAGCTCCTGGATACTCTGCCGAGATTGTAACCTTATTATCTATATAACCCAAAGGTAACCAATCTCCGTCTATGTAAAATTCCAGAAGATCTGAGGTAGCATTGTACCTAACAGCTCCTTGCAACCCACCACCACCAACACCTGAACCAAGTGTTAAAGTAACATTTCCGGAAGAACCTCCCCCAAAAGTAGCATTCCCCGCAGAATCTACTACAAACATATCACTGCCACTCTCTTGCATTTTAATAAGGTTGCCCCCTGTTCCTGTCTTGTTAATCCAAATACTGTTTGTACTCGTACCCGCATCTACCTGTGCCGTAGCTGGAGCTATCTTTACAGAATTAAGCAAATTCTCATTAGCCGTCCCGTTGTAGAAATACAAACTTGAGCCATTCCACCACATATCTCCTGAAGCTGGAGTTGCAACATCTACTGCAGCAGAAGCATTTAAATTAAGCTGTGCTACAGATGTTGTATTTGCACCCAATGTAAGCATAGCTCCGGTATTACCAGTAGCTTTCCCAAAAGTAGCATATCCGTTCTGGTTAATTAAACTTAATATGGTAGCTGAAGAATTCTGCCACTCCATCAAGTTATCTGCCTCAGTATCATTCGCTTTAATTACAACCGTATCATCTGGTGTTATGGTTATATCCCCCGTTGTATTAGATATCGTTGAACTTGCTCCAGCAATATCTAGCTTTGCTCCTGGCGTACTAGTACCAATACCAAAATTACCAGTAGAAACATCAAAGAAGAACTTTGCTGTAAGAGCACTGTCTCCACCAATTATCACATCATCTGTCGTAGACGTTAGGTAAGTAAACGTTCCCCCATCTGTCCATAGCGCACCTCCTGTAGATACTGGCGCACCATTCCAATACAGTGTTCCGTTTATGTTGTACAACCTGTCTGTTGTCGTTGCTGGCGCATCAGGTCTTTGGCGCATATACATCGTAAGTGCATTTTCAAAAATGAATGCATCTGTACTTCCCTTTTTTAGAGTCATCAAATCCCCTGTTCCATCCTGAGTTATCTCCAACACTACATTGTCAAAACCTGAATCCTCTGCTTTGAAAGATACAACTGGCCATGCTCCTGTTGAATTGTAATCTGAGTACACAGTAAGACCACTGTTCACGGCAGAACCCGAAAGAGTTAACCTCTCTGCAGTCATGTCAAATGAAAATGGAGACCTACTACCAAGACCAGACATATATGTCGAGTATGAATCACTCCCAATCGCCGTGTAAGAGTTCGTTCCCAGTACAAAATGCTCCGTTAAACTTGTCAGATATGTAAATATCCCACCATCAGTAAACAGAGAACCTGTCCCACCCCCTCCAACCTCTTCCCAAGTAGAACCGTTGTAAACCATTAAAGCATCATCATCGTTGTCATAGAAAACCATACCCTCTGAAGGAGTTGAATATCCTGTACCATCTGCAGCCGTATCAAATTGGAAAGCAGTACTTGCCTGCGTGGCATATTTTGCCCTTATGGCAAATGCAGATGCACCAAGAGGCATCCTTGTAAATGTTTCTGTGAATGAACCACCACCAGCAGGGTCAAATCCCAATTCGACATATATAGTATCTTCACCCTTTATCATCGCATCAAAGGTAGCATATGAACCAGCTGTTGGAGTTGTAGAACCAAGTGAAAGATCAAAAGCACCGTTGTAGGCTCCAATTTCTGTATTTGAAAATGTCTCGGTTAATAGCAATGTTCCACTTGTCGATGCATCGTAATATCTAATTCTAAAATCACAAGTATCATTACTTGCCCCATCCACAACACAGGAAGGAGTTCCCGTTATTACATTTAGACCCTCATAACCTGTATCATTTCTAACAATCTTTCCTTGGAAATTAATTACATTGTTTGTGACTGCAGAAACACCACTTGGGAGGACTCCAGCAAAAAGAAAAATTACAAGGAAAATGATTAACTTTTTTGCTACTTTCGGGCAGTTAGATTTTCGCATTTCTATCAGGCAGTAAAAATGTCCTATTTAAAGCAAATTTAGTAGCCCCCACTACGATAAAAATATTAACGGAAAATCTTTTATTTGTCAAACTTTTTGCTCAATTTTGTGGCATAAAAATGGGCCTAGATAACGACGTTTACTATACGCCTTGGGACGTATATTAGTTTTCGTATCTCCTTATCACCTAGGTGCTCTCGCAAAGGGACATTTTCTAGAATCTTAACCCTCACGCTTTCCTCACTATCAGCTACTCCTACTGAAATGTATCCCCTTACCCTTCCATTGACCTGTACGGGCACCTCTGTAAATTCTTCTTGTAGAAGTTTCTCATCAACTTTTGGCCACTCCTGCATATGTATGCTGTAACTATGTCCTGTAATATTCCAGACCTCCTCGGCTATATGTGGAAATATTGGGGCGATAGCAATAATCAATCTCTCGATATCTTCAGATGAGAATTTCGCCTTAGAGAATTCATTGTAAAATTCCATCAATGCGGAAATTGCTGTATTGAATTTGAAACTTAGCAGATCATTTTCTATCCTCTTAACCAATCTACTGACAGCTTTCCCTTCTTTCTCACCACTTTTCTCCGCTTTGCTCTCCCAAGCATCTAGCAGGAAGCTGTAATACTTGGATACAAATCTCCTTACGCCATTAATGGTCTCAGTACTCCACTCCACATCTCCCTCGTAAGGGCCCATGAACATCATGTATCCTCTGGTAACATCTGCACCATATTCGTCTATGAGAGAATCTGGGCTTATGACATTCCCAAGTGACTTAGACATTTTAACTCCACCCTCCCCAAGAACCATTCCATGAATTGTTCTAATGTCGTATGGCTCTGAAGTGGTAACCAAATCTTGGTCAAAAAGGAATTTGTGCCAGAATCTAGAATACAAAAGATGCAAAGTTACATGCTCTGGTCCTCCCTCGTAGTGATCTACCGGCATCCAGTACTTCTGTAGCTCCTTGCTTGCGAATATGTCCGAATTCTTTGGGTCTGCATATCTTAAGAAATACCAGCTAGAACCAGCCCAATTTGGCATAGTGTCTGTTTCTCTCTGCGCATCTCCACCACAATTCGGACATTTCGTATTCACCCATTGATGTATTTTTGACAACGGAGATTTTCCATCATCTGTAGGTTCGTAACTATCTACTACTGGAAGTTCAACAGGGAGCTGTTCTTCTGGAACAGGCAACATACCGCATTTCTCACAATGGATTATTGGGATTGGTTCTCCCCAGTAGTGTTGTCTAGAGAAAATCCAGTCTTGCAAATGGAACCTTGTAACAACATCTCCCATCTTGTTCTCTTTGAGATACTCTCCTACTTTCTGCATTGCTTCTTCTGTTGAAAGGTCTGATATAAAACCAGAATCATATACTGTTCCGTTACCCTCATACACCTTTTCCAACGAATCTATTGCCGCCCTATCCCCATTTGGGCCTTCAATTACCCTTGTTACAGGAAGTCCAAACTTTGTTGCGAATTCAAAATCTCTTTTGTCATGAGCAGGTACCCCAACAACCATTCCCGTACCAACGGTTGAGAGTGCAAAATCTGCCAAATATATTGGCAATTTAGCTCCAGTCATACCATTTAGACAGTAAAGGCCCGTAAAAACGCCGCTCTTCTCTTTCTCTCCGGTAACTCTCTCTAAATCTGACTTTCTCTTTGTTTCTGCAATATATTTCTCTACATCAGCCTTTTTATCTTCAGGAATGTACTGCAAAAGCCCCCCCACTATCTCATGATCTGGAGCTATGACTACAAAAGAGGCTCCAAATTGAGTATCTGGCCTTGTAGTAGAAACTCTTACTGTTTCATCGGTATTTTCTACTTTGTAATCTATGTCATACCAAGTTTTTCTTCCAATCCAGTTTCTTTGCCTACTTTTAACACTCTCTATATAGTTTGTTAAATCTAAGTCTTTGTCTAGTCTCTCTGCATATTCTGTAATCTTTAGCACCCACTGGCTAATGTTTCTTCTTTCTACATCTGTTCCACATCTCTCATGCTTTCCATCTACAACTTCTTCGTTTGCACAACCTGTTTTACATTTTGGACACCAGTTAATTGGTTTTTCTGCTTTGTATGCAAGGCCTCTTTCGAAAAGTTTGAGGAATATCCACTGAGTCCATTTGTAGTATGCAGGATCCGAGGTATCTACCTCTCTACTCCAGTCAAAAGATATGCCTAATCTCTTAATCTGTGCTCTGAAGGTGTCAATATTTTCTTTGCTAATCTCTTGAGGAGGTCTTTTTACTTTGATAGCGTAGTTTTCGGTAGGTAATCCAAATGCATCCCACCCTATTGGGAACATTACATTGTAACCCATCATTCTTCGCAGTCTAGCAACAGAATCCATCATACTGTCGTTTCTAGTATGTCCTATGTGCATACTGTCTCCAGATGGGTAAGGGAACTCTAGCAGTAGATAATACTTCTGCTTGTTATCGTAATCTTTGCTTTCGTAGAAGGGGTTTTCGAACCATTGGTCTTGCCATTTTTTCTCAAATTCTTTTGGGTTGTAGGTACTTTTCATACTACTTAGAGAGATTTAATACAGTAATTCTACAAGAAAAAGGAAAGTATTGGAAGAGAGGGATATCATGATTTGTGGAACATGAGTGTGGAACATTATGTGTGCTGATCAAGAATATACATACAACAAAACTAACGAAAACTTTTTAGTTTAAAACTCGTCTTAATTTCTGAAGTGTTGGTGATCCTGGACCATATGATTTAAATTCATTCACAAAGCAATCTAGGATTGAAATTGTAAGCATCTTTTTCCTACCGTATTCAGTTCTTGGCCCAGATTCTTTGAAGGAAGTACCCTGGAAAGCCGATGCAAGTAAGCGAAGAGGGAGATTAGCAAGAGAATTAGTAAATGTCGGGTTTTCTTGCATAATTCTATCGAAAACCTCTATTGCAATAAGCTCGTGTAGTATTTGATTACTATCTTTAAGGGCAACTTCATTGTATTTTACAGTCCATTTACCATCCCGATATCTCGACTCTCCATGGTTTTCACCTCCATCGAAGCCTTTTTCTTGCCCAGGAAATTCTTGGACATTGATACCCTTCTCTTTCATAATCCTTATTATCTCCTCTGGCTTCAATTCATTGCCTTTCCCAGCAAGGATTATGTCAAAGATTTCTTTTAATCCATATCTACTCTCCCTTAGATACGAGAAGGATTCTGTTGTTTTTTCTGTAACATATGCAACAACCCTGTCATATTCAACTTTTTCTTTGGATATCCTCTCTTTGTCCTCTTCTGTGAGTGATGCAAAATATTTCTCCTTTTGCATTTGCTGTCGTTGTTCCCATTCATCCGAGCTTTCTTCAAGTGATGGAAGTGGTGCAGTATCCCTAAGATACCCAGTATAAGCTGGCTCAAATCGAGTAAAACCCTGTTTCTGAAGATCTTTCCGTATTTCTTCGTCCCTTAAAGAAAACTCTACCAACATTGTTAGTGTCTCTGGCTCTATCTGGTTTTCTAACTCCTCCACTGTTTCATTCTCAAGAAGAATATCTGACATTGTAGTGTAAACAGGTTAAATTAATATCCTAATGATATATAAATAATGAGAGATTGACAACAAAAGATTGGTGGACCTGACGGGACTCGAACCCGTGACCCCATCGCTGCCAGCGATGTGCTCAAACCAACTAAGCTACAGGCCCAAATATATTAACATGGACTCAGCCGGAATCGAACCGGCGATCTTCGCAATGCGAATGCGATATTCTACCAGCTGAACTATGAGCCCACACATGAAGATTATACTTAATATCTTGACTATTTCAAATATGGTCTTGGATTAATACGACCAGATAACTCAGCACCCCTTCTTAATTCAAAGTGAACATGAACACCGTATGCAACACCTGTATCTCCTATTAATCCTAAGGCCGTGCCTCTTGATACAGACTGCCCTGCTCTGACGTATAGCCTGTTCATATGCGCATAGAGAGTGGTATATCCATTTCCATGATCTACATGGGCATAGTAACCGAAACCGTAGTATTTACCAGAACCCCAACCTGCACTTATGACTCTACCACCAGACGCAGCTATTACATTTGGTCTTTTACCACCAGTTGGATATATGTCTATACCGTAGTGTCCAGGGAAAAAGCCTCTTGAGACTTTACTTGGACCACCAACTGGCCAATACAGGAACTTACCAACATTTGGGTCAACTGCAGTAGCGGTATATCCTACACTAGAAGTTCTGTAAAGAGTTGGGGAGGAAGCATATACAGGTTTCTTCTCTGCTGGTAATTCTCCATTTGGAAGGAACAATTCTGTTCCAACTGCCAAGGTATATGGTTTTTCCAACCAGTTGTGGTCTACAATATCTGCAGCATCTGCAGAGTATTTCTTTGCCAAAGATTCAAGGGTATCTCCCTTCTTTACGGTTACAAGAACACCATCTCTTGGTGGAACTTGTAACGTCATACCTGGTTTAATAACACTCTTTTCAGTAAGCTTGTTTGCCCACAGAAGTGTTTCTACCTTAATTTCGTAATACTGAGCTATCTTACCCAAGGAATCTCCACCCTTTACTGTGTACTGTTCAACATATCTTCTTGGTCTATCCTTTGGTACAGCTGTATTCGTCGTAGCATTCATAACCAAAACATCTGTTTCAGCTACACCAATTGAATCTAAAGTATCTCCACTTGCAACAATAACTACCGGTTTACGGTATATATATGAGACAGTAAGAATAAGGACAATAATAAATAGTACAGCTTGTAGTGCAGATCTTAAGAAATTTCCTCTTCCCCAGAACATTCTTCTTACGAGTTTTTCTTTTAAGAAATCTGTAGCTTCAAGAATTAAGTCAAAGAAAACGGAAGTTAATATCCATATGACCCTCGCTCTAGAATAGATATAGCCTACTAACGAAATAAGAAAGGAGAGAAGGCTCTTTTTTGCACTCTGTTTCTTTAGGAATATTTTTAGATTTAGAAGAAATGTTTTAGAAAGCTTCTTCTCTTCAATATCATCGTTAACAAAAAGAAATCCCCCATTATTACTATCTGAAAGTACCAAATCTTGTTCTTGAGGGGAAAGATCTTTGAAGCTTAGACCAGATATATTCTTGTTTTGTTCGATACTATCCTCTTCCATAACTGTACAGTGTTAACTGATAACACTAATTATACCAATTATCTATGCTTCGTGCAGAGTAGCAAGGAATTCTTCATTTGATTTGGTCTTTTTTAGCCTACTTACCAGCACTTCTGTTGGGCTTTCATTACTATCTAAAACCTCCAACATTCTTCTAATTCTCCATGATTGATTCAAAATATCCTTACTTAGAAGGAACTCTTCATTTCTAGTACCTGAATTTACAACGTCAATTGAAGGATATATTCTTCTGTTTGCGAGCTTTCTGTCCAGGTGTAGTTCCATATTTCCAGTACCTTTGAATTCCTCGTATACCAAATCATCCATTCTACTACCGGTCTCTACCAATGCAGTAGCAATTATTGTCAAACTTCCACCATCTTCAAAGTTTCTAGCTGCACCAAAGAATCTCTTTGGTGGATACAATGCAACGGGATCGAAACCACCTGAAAGTGTTTTTCCTGATGTTGGCATGGTTATATTGTAAGCTCTAGCAAGTCTGGTAATGCTGTCCATCAAGATAATCACATCCTCACCCCACTCTACCATTCTCATAGCTTTCTGTAGGGCCATTTCTGCAATCCTACAGTTCTGCTCTGGAAGTTCATCAAAGTTAGAGGCATAAACCTCCCCCTTTACGAACCTCTTCATATCTGTAACCTCTTCAGGTCTCTCACCTACTAACACAACCATCAATTTTGCTTTTGGATGGTTAGCAGCAATACCATTGGCAATATCTTTAAGAAGGAATGTTTTTCCTGCCTTAGGAGGAGAAACAACCATAGATCTCTGACCATAACCAATAGGAGCCAAAAGATCTATCATTCTTGTAGATATGACCTCTTGCTCTGTTTCAAGCTTAATCTGTTTGTTTGGGAAAATTGGTGTTAATTTCCTAAAAAGAGGTCTGTTTGCAGCCTCTGCAGCAGGTTTTCCGTACACAGTATCAACTCTCAAAAGACTTAAGTATTTCTCTTTCTCTTTTGGAAGTCTTGCAGGTCCAGAAACCTCATCTCCAGTTCTTAAACTAAATTTCTTAATTTGAGAACCAGATACATATACATCGTTATCACTAGGAAGAAGCTCCTCTGTCCTTAAAAGGCCGTGGGATTCATCTTTCATTACTTCTAAAATACCATCTACAAAGACAAATCCGTCTTCTTCTGTAGATTTCTTCAAAATTTCTAATATCAACTCTCTCTTCTGGAATTCCATATAGTCTTCCATCTTGAGTGTTTTTGCTTCATCACGAAGCTGAGCTAGAGTCATCTGCTCATAATCTCTAATCGTTTTATTCTCTTTTGTCATTTTAAACAGGGAAATATATAAAGTACTGGGCTTAGATCCCAATCTACAATTTCAGTATATTGAAATGTAAAAAACATGTCAAATCGAAATAGTGCTTGAGATAAAAAAAGGGATCGGTACTGCCCCAACCGACCCCGGTTTCTTCCTCCATGTAGAAGAAGACATCGAGTAACATATCGAAATATGTTAATCCCTTTTCTTCAAAGACTAAAAAATCTTAGGCTTTTCCTGTTGCCCAGATGTGCTTGTGACACCCCAGACAAAGGGAGAAAACTAAGATTATCCACACAATCTTTGAAAGAGCATATAAAAGTATACCTCATACCATAATAACTGTCAACCCTATATCATCTATGCACAAACACTACCTACTCGCAGATAGCCCTCTGGCCAACAGTTTTCACATGCTTTCCGTCCACCTTGTTACGATTATCTGCGCCGCTCTCGTCTGTTACGCTAATTGTGGATTGTTGGAAAGAAAATAAAAAATAGCTTTAAATTTCCTTGATTCTAGATATCTTTTTTACCTCTAGCTTACTTTCCTTCCCTATCTTAGATCTTCCAATAATAACCTTAGAGTAACCAGACCTTTGAGCTTCATCCATTACGGAAGGAAGTCCCCATGTACCCCTAACCTCTCCAGTTAACCCTACCTCACCGAAATATATAGTATCATTATCTAAAGGAATGTCTTTAACAGACGACTTTATCGCAGCACATATAGCTAAATCCACAGCAGGATCGTTTACATTAAGCCCACCCACTATATTTACAAACACATCCTTATCTCCAAGAAACACCCCACCCTTCCTGGACATTACAGCGCAAAGCATATCCAACCGAGGCTTCTTTATACCGTTTGCCACACGCCTTAGAGGACCGGCCTCTCCTTCTCTCTCGACAACGAGTGCCTGTACTTCTACAAAAACCACCCTCGAACCTTGCAGTACCGCACTTATTGCACTACCAGAAGATTTAAGATCTGTCTCCAAAAATAGTAACGATGGGTTTCCTACCTCTGCTAGACCATCACCCTTCATTTCAAACACACCTATTTCATTGGTAGAGCCAAATCTGTTCTTTATTCCTCTTAAAATTCTGTATTGGTTGAATTGGTCTCCCTCTATATATAGTACACAGTCCACGATATGCTCAAGGACTTTTGGCCCAGCAATATCTCCGCCCTTGTTAATCTGGCCTACTATAAACATTGGTATGCCAGTAGTTTTCGACACTCTTGTTAAAAGAGCTCCACATATTCTAACCTGGCTTATACTCCCAGGATAACTCTTAGAAGCTGAAGACGACATACTTTGGATCGAGTCTACGACAACCATATCGAAATGGTCCTCCCTTATTAATTCCACCACTCTTTCGACTACAGTATCCTCTGTTACTAAGAAATTCTCCTCTAATTTACTAGGGGACTTTTCACCAGATAGTCGTTTTAGCCTAGAGTAAAGCTGCCCTGGAGATTCCTCTCCACATACATACAGGATTCTCTTGTTCTTTAGGTTTTTAAGTACTACCTGCATTAGAAGAGTAGACTTTCCGATGCCTGGCTCTCCACTAATTAACACAACCTCTCCTTTTACAAGACCTTTTCCTAGCACCCTGTCCATTTCTTTAAATCCTGTAGATGTTCTTTCACTGGAATCCTTTGTAGTCCCCGCTTTCTTAATATTTGCAACTTCAGATATACTACCAAAGATTGATGGCTTAGCCTCACCTATTATCTCGATTTTCTCCTCGTGCTCTTCTAGCGTACCCCATTCGCCACAGGTAGCACACTTCCCCGACCATCCGAGAGATTCAGTACCACAAGCAGAACATATGTATTTCATTTATTTTTATTTAAAACAGATATCTTATTATCTTTCATTCCTATCTTTATTTCCATGTTTTTTAATTCATTTCCAATTCTCCCCTTCTCTAACAGGTAATTGGCAATTGCGTTCTCTACAGTATCTTGAAGAACCCTTTTAATTGGACGAGCGCCATACTCTTCGCTGAAACCTTCTTTAACTACGCCTGCAATTGCTTTATTGTCTAGAACAACAGAAACTCCCTCTTGGGATAATCTCCCATTGAGTTCTTTTACAAGTAATTTAACAATCTTTCTAGCATCTTTGCGAGTTAGGGATCTGAAAATGACAATGTCGTCTATACGGTTGAGAAGTTCTGGCCTTAGGGTGTTTTTTAGTTCCAAAAGAAGCTGTGTCTTCATTGATGTGTATGCCTTATCTATCTCCTCATCACTTTTTTCCGTATCTTTACCAACAAACCCTAATACTTTGTTCTTTTTGATTTCTTCCGCACCGATATTGGAGGTTAGAATTATTACTGTATTTTTGAAATTTACTCTTCTTCCCCTACCATCTGTGAGATGACCATATTCAAGTATCTGTAGAAGTATATTCAGTACATCTTGGTGTGCTTTCTCTACCTCGTCAAAAAGAATTACACTGTGAGGGTTTGTTCTAACTTTTTCTGTAAGCCATCCACCCTGTTGGAAACCTATGTATCCTGGGGGAGAGCCAATTAACTTAGATACACTATGCATCTCCATCATTTCACTCATATCTATCTGTATTAATCTATCTTGGTTACCAAACAGCTCCTCAGCAAGAACTTTTGCTAGCTCTGTTTTTCCAACTCCAGTTGGACCTAAGAAAAGAAACGATGCCCATGGTCTATCTGTATCTGAAATTCCAGTTCGAGCTCTCTTTATTGCTGAAGACACTATCTTGCATGCCTCTTCCTGACCTACTACTTTACTTCCAAGCTGACTTTCAAGTTTAACAAGCGAGGATATCTCCTTTGCTCCCAGTGTATTTACTGGAATACCAGTCCATTTGGATATGACAACACGAATATCTTCTGCTCCAATTTCATTCACCTTACTTACACGCTTTTTAGACCATTTTCTTTCCATTCTTCCAATTTTTTGTATTAATTTTTCCTTTTCCATCTCTAAAAGTTCTGCCTTACTCATATTCCCATTCAGAATCTCTCTTTCTTTCTTTCTTTCAACTTCTTTAACTGCATCATCTAGTTTCGAAACATCTGAGAACTCTTCCTCTATCTCAAGCCTTTTTGCTGCAGAGGCTTCATCTAGAAGGTCTATGGCTTTGTCTGGAAGATATCTGTTGTTTACATATCTGTCTGAGAGTATGGCGGAGAGCTTAATTGCCTCTTCCCCTATTTTTACATTGTGATGTCTCTCAAGCAGAGGCTTAATATTTCGCAATATCTCGACAGTATCTTGTACTGTTGTCTCTTCAAGAAATATGGGCTGGAATCTTCTTGCTAGTGCGTTATCTGTTTCAAAATATGCAGAGAAATCCTCCGTGGTAGTAGCACCGATACATCTGAATCCTCCTTGAAGTAATGCTGGTTTTAGAATTGAAGCTATATCTGAGGAACCACCTTGATAGTTAGAACCTATAATATTGTGTATTTCATCTATGAAAAGAATTTTGTCGTTTGAGGATACAACCTCTTCTACTATGGACATTACTTTTTCTTCCACATCACCTCTCATTTTACTTCCAGCCATAATGCTGGAAATATCTAGAGATATGATGTTGAAATCTCGCAGGGATGGCGGAACTAATCCATCTGCTATCTTTTGAGCTAATCCTTCTACAAGGACAGTCTTCCCTACTCCTGCTTCTCCTATTATAATTGGATTGTTCTTCTTCCTTCTGCTAAGGATATTTATCAAATTCTTTAATTCCTCTTCCCTGCCAATAACTGGATCTAATCTTCCCTCTCTTGCAAGTTCTACTAGATTCACTCCCAACATCTCCACTACAGAATCTCTTTCCATTTCTAACCCTCCAACAGATGGTCTAGCAAGTATTCCAAGGGGATATATAGCAAAATTCTGAAAGGTTTTTCTAAATGATCTGTATGTTAGTCCTAAGCTTTCGAGAGATTTAATGTAATCATCTTTTGACTCTAGGATTGCCATCATAATATGCTCAGAACCAACATATACATGGGACATTTTTCTGGAGTAATCGTATGCTTTGCGAATTATGTGTTTTACTTCTGTTGAGATTACAAATTCTCGTTTTCTACTTGTACTAGTCGTAATTTCTATGAGTTTTCCACCAAATGATTTCTTTAAGAGTTCGTTTCTGTTTATTCCCATTTCCTCAATTACCTTGCAAGCAAGGGATTCTTCGTTAAGGATAATCCCAATGAAAAGATGCTCCGAAGAGATTTGTTTAGCTTTGAGGTGTTCTGCAACTACAGATGCGTTCCTAAGAGATACCTTAGCATTCTTACTAAGCCTAGAGAGTATATCCGATTCTTTTTTCAGTATTATCGATGACATACCCTATTATACTATATTCTCGGCTATTCTTTTGACTCTAGCTCTGCTTCTACTGCAGTATCAACTGCTGCTACAAGCTCTTCTTGAGAGATTTCTTCTTTCTTCTCCTCTACCTGCTCTGTTTGCTCTGTTTTACTACCGGTAGCTTTGAGACTTAATCCTAAGTGTCTTTCGGTTGAGGATATTGAGAGAATCTTAACATCTACTGGATCTCCTACTTTTACAATATCTTCTGGATTTTTGACTAGTTTGTTAGATAGTTCAGAGATATGGATTAGACCATTTAGACCCTCTCCAATTCTTACAAATGCTCCGTAAGGAACAACTTTCTGAACTTCTCCTTTAACTACATCTCCTACTTTGTACTTAGATATTGCAGCAGACCATGGGTCTTGAAGCAATCTCTTAACACTGTAGGCGACTCTCTTTCCACCATCTGAGATACCAATTACCATTACTTTTACCTTACTTCCAACTGCATACATTTTACCAATGTCCTCTACCTTATCCCAAGAAAGTTCTGAGAGGTGAACAAGTCCTTCTAGGCCTTCTGCATTAACAAAGATTCCGAAAGGTGTAATTCCACTTACGATACCTTCAAGAACATCACTTTCTTTAACCTTGTTTAATGTCTTCTCTCTCTGTTCTAAATCTCTTGATTGTGTAACCATCTTCTCTGAAAGAATAATTCTGTTCTTCTCTCTGTCTAATTCAATAATTCTTGTTTGAATCTTTTCTCCAACTAGAGAGTTTAATGTCTTCTGTACTCTGGATGATATATCTTTTCCAACCTGCCTTATTCCATCTAGATATACTCTTGAAGCATCCAACTGTGAAGTTGGTATAAAGCCTCTGATATCTTTCCCTATCTCTACTATCAATCCACCATTGTTTGATTCAACTACTACTGCCTCTACTACATCGTTGTCTTTCTTTGCTTTCTCCAATGTAATCCAAGCACTTGCCTGTTGTGTTCTTCTGATTGAAAGAACTAACTGTCCTTCCTCATCTTCAGGTTTAACAACATAGACAAGAACCTTGTCTCCTACCTTTAAATCTTTCCAATTGAATGAACCACTCTTTAACTCTCTTCCAGCAACGATACCTTCGGATTTGTGACCGATGTCTACTACTAAGTAGCTATCTCTAACATCTACTACATCTCCTTCTACAATATCTCCTTTGGAAAGTTTTTTTATCTTATGTGATTGATCTGCAAGAAACTGATCAATCTGTGCATACTGGGCATTATCTGTTTTTTTGTTTACCATAGGGTTATCCTTTGGTGATGTAACACCTGCAGTTGGTAATTACATACAACTAAAATTATATCTACTGCGGTTTGGATTATAACACGATATTCTCTTTCAAGACAACCTTTTCTTCTACTCTTTTCTTCGCTTTTAGGATATATCTACCATACAGAACAAAAAGCGAGTTAACTTTGTACCAATCTCGCCTTGGATAGAGCTCCTCTAGGTCATGAGCAATCTTTGTTGGGTTAGTATTCTTTGTTAAACCGTATGCCATTGCAACCCTAACTACGTGTGTATCTACAGCAATTCCTTGGTTAGATTTGTATAGATCGTTTAGGAACACATTTGCGGTCTTGCAGCCTACTCCTGGTAGCTTCTGTAGCTCTTCCAAATCTTTTGGTGGTTGCCCTTCGTAATTGCTTTCTATTATGGTTGCTGTCTGCGCAATGTGCTTTGCTTTCGTTTTGAAGTAGTTGATACTCCCGATGGTATTCGTTACATCACTTAATTTAGCCACTGACAATAGTTTAGCATCTGAATATTTCTCAAAGAGCTTCTTTGTCACTTTGTTTACCTGTTTGTCTGTTGTTTGTGCAGAGAGCATAATACAAACAAGGAATTGAAATGGGGTTTTCCAATTAGTTAACTCCGTTTTTGCATCTGGATATATCTTTCCTATCTCTACAAGTAATTGTTTTGCTAATTCTTTCTTATTCATTTATTGTTTTTCTTAATACTGAGACATAGTGAACACCTGCGAATGCTTCAAGTAGGCTATAAACCTCGGGATATTCATCTAATATTCGCTTAAAGCCCTCCTTTATCTCAGATGATAGCGTCATCTTTGCTACTCCTTTCGCTATCTGTTCGGCAATACTGATAGAAGATCGGTACATTCCAGATTTGTCATTAAGTAGTACAGCTTCCATCCATGCTTTTTCATCTTCGGGAGACACCACACAGTTTGGATATATATCCTTAGAGATATCTTTTGCAGAGAGGATGTTTAGCCCTCCGTTAATTGTTCTTTTTTGAGGGATTCTTTTATGAACAAACTCTAAATTTTCTTGGAGGATATCTTCCCGACTTCTCCACTTGTCATCCTTTCGTGTAATGATATTCTTCCACCCATCTTTCGCATATTCTTGGAAGATATCGTACACATCGTCACAGATTTCTTGAACTTCTTCTCTTTCATACATATCTTCTCCCTTTCCTCTTGTAGCATTCCATTTGGTTTTTTCTGTCCTTAGGTTTAGAACACAGTTGGGAAGATTCAACGTATTAATAAAGAGTTCATCCATAGAAAGACCTTTGTATGCAAATTCCCCCATTTCTTCCTTTGGGATATTTCCAAGGAAAATATTGTAGGAGATTGTAAGCGCATGACTGAAAGCACTCCTATCCAGCATTAATAACCCGTCAACCTTCTCAAGAGTTCCAAGGACTTCCAATCTATTAAGAGCAAACATGGCCATGGCCATTTCAGTTTGCCTAGCAGTCCCTATTACATCTTCTAACCCTTCAATCTGCTTTAAGCTCTCTTGGTCAGTACACAACATTTTCCTAATACTCATACCAATTGGGAGAGCATAAAATGGTAGTGCAAGCATAGAAATAGACTCCCCCTCCTCTTCAAGGGCCCTTGAGAGATGCAAAATTGCATCACCTTTACCTACTTGATCTCCTCCTTCAATGGCAACAGTCCTCACCCCATAGTTTTCGCTCTCCATTTTTATGCTAACTTTTCATATTTTATATGTGACTTTATTATATACCCATGACATACCGAAGAAAAAGAACAACGTTTTTACTCCACGAATAGTCCTTGATTACAGGCGTTCTGTTCGGTGCGTTTCAAACAGGGTTTCTTAGAAATTTTCTCCATCAGTTTTTACTCGCAGAATTTATACCCTTCAAGGTTCGTGTTACAATTCCGCAAGAGGGTTAGTGTTTAGCCTTGGGCTACGCCTATTCTTTTGTAACTCCAGACAAAACTTTGCCATTGCCATTCCGAGTCAATCCCGGCCACTTTTTAGGCCCAATAGTATATTCTATCTTCGCTATTTGAAGAACAAAAAACCCACTCTTTCGAGTGGGTTATCAAATTCAATAAGTCCTGGCAATGACCTATCTTCCCAGGACCAAAGGTCCAAGTATTTTCGGCGCT
>Ga0209416_1001083_pt1 | contig 21122 bp, 13 predicted proteins | sample RifGroF1_FD_184001 | JGI IMG/M metagenome (GOLD analysis project Ga0209416, IMG submission 184001) | Groundwater microbial communities from Rifle, Colorado, USA - Groundwater F1 (SPAdes) (version 2) | ecosystem: Environmental > Aquatic > Deep subsurface > Groundwater | place: Rifle, Colorado...
ATGGTTCCATATTTGAACTTCCCCTACCACTCGTTATTGATCGCAATTCACTTGTGTATCCAAACAGCTCTGACAATGGAACAAACGCAGATATCTTACTAATTCCATTTCCAATACTTTCTGTTCCCTGTATTTGTCCTCTCTTGCTGCTTAGAGATCCTGTAACATCACCCATATACTGATCTGGTGTTTCAACTTCTACTCTCATAACTGGTTCCAAAAGGATAGGGTCTCCCATCTTACATCCTGCTTTAAAAGCCATTGATCCTGCGACTTTAAATGCTGCCTCAGAAGAGTCAACATCATGGTAAGAACCATCATATACAGTAATTTTAATATCTACTACTGGATATCCTGCAACAACTCCAGACTTCATAGATTCAACAATACCCTTCTCAATAGCGGGGATAAATTCTCTTGGGATTGAACCACCTTTAATTGCATTAATAAATTCAAAACCTTTACCTTGAGTATTTGGTTCCAATTTAATCCAACAGTGTCCATATTGACCCTTACCACCAGATTGTTTGACATATCTTCCTTCTGCTTCTGGCACAAGTTTCTTAATTGTTTCTCTGTAAGCGACTTGTGGTTTACCAACTTTTGCTTCTACATTAAATTCTCTCTTAAGTCTGTCTACAATGATTTCCAAATGTAACTCACCCATTCCATGAATAATTGTCTGACTTGTATCTTGATCTGTTGTTACTTTGAAAGTTGGATCTTCTTTTGTCAATCTTACCAAAGCTTCTGTCATTTTCTCTTCGTCTGATTTTGTAGCTGGTTCAATAGCTTCAGATACAACAGGTTCTGCAAAATCTATCTTTTCCAGAATAATTGGCTTTGTTTCATCACAGAGTGTATCTCCTGTTATTGAATCTTTTAGTCCAACGATAGCTCCAATATCTCCCGCTCTCAAGGATGGAACTTCTTCTCTGTCATCTGCATGCATAAGGACAAGTCTTCCGACTCTTTCTTTGATATTCTTCGTAGAATTTAGTACGTATGTACCTGCATCTATTTTCCCAGAGTAAACTCTGAAGTATGAAAGGTTTCCAATATGTGGATCATTTACAATTTTGAATACTAAAGAAGAGAATGGATCATCCTCATTTGGATGTCTTTCAATCTCCTCTCCTGTTTTTGGATGAATTCCTTTAACAGCGGAAACATCTAATGGAGATGGTAAACAAATTGTAATGTAATCTAACAATGTCTTAGCCATAGCAGATCTGGAGTCTCCACCAAGTACAGGGAAAAGTTTCAATCCCAAGGTTCCTTTTCTTAGTGCACCATACAATTCCTCTGGAGTAAACTCTCCTCCTTCAAAGTATTTATTCATCAACACATCATCCTGTTCTACCAATACTTCCAGAAGTATTGCTCTGTATTTGTCTGCCATATCTTTCATATCTTCTGGGATTTCTACTTCCGTTAATTCTGGAGTATCTATTCCATCATATGTATATGCTTTCATTTTTATTAAATCGATATACCCAAAAAGTTGCTGCTCTTTTCCAAGTGGTAATGTAACTGCCACTGCTTTGTTACTCAATCTTGTTTTAATTGTTTCAAAGCTCTTCTCAAAGTCTCCACCAATTAAATTGATTTTATTCATAAAACAAATTCTTGGTACTTTGTATTTGTTTGCTTGTCTCCATACAGTCTCGGATTGTGGCTCTACACCTTTTCTTCCGTCAAAAATAACTGCTGCACCATCGAGTACTCTAAGGGATCTCTCTACCTCTGCGGTGAAATCTACGTGTCCTGGTGTATCGATAATATTGATTCTGTATCTTTGTTCATTATAATCCCAGAAGCAAGTTACTGCTGCGGACATAATTGTGATTCCTCTTTCCTGTTCCTGTACCATGAAGTCTGTAGTTGCAGCTCCTTCGTGTACTTCCCCGATTTTATGTACTTGACCAGTAAAGAACAAAAGTCTTTCAGTTGTTGTTGTTTTTCCTGCATCAATATGTGCAATGATACCGATATTTCTAATCATATCTAAAGGCATCTTCACATTGTAACTTGTCTTATCCATCTTTTTTAATATAAAAATTAACAATACAAACAAAGGAAAGTTCTCACTCTCGCAGTAGGGATTATATCAGAACTACTATATCTGGGACAACAGTTGATTTGCTTCTTCCGAAACGAGGTTATCTGTATCGTATTCAACAGCTTTCTTCAGCATCTCCTTCGCGGTATCTTTATTACCTAGATTATACTCTAATTGGCCACTTACAAAGTAATATTGTGGACTAAACCTATCTATCTTTACTAATTCTTCTAATGCTACGGCTACGGCATCGGTCTTTCCCTTTGCTAGCAGATTAGAAGCATTAAGATATATATACTCTTTTTTCTCTTGTTCGTTTAATTTCATTTTCGCAAGAAGACCAAGATAGTAGTCTACCTTTTTAGAATCATTTAGAGCTTTGTTTACTTTAACTCCATACAATCGCACATAAGGTGCAGACATATAGTTCATCAATTTCTTAACCAATTCATCTGCTCTAAGTGTCTGATTATTTTCTAACAGAAGATCCATATATTCCGAGACCAATTCTTGAGTTACATCTTCTCCAGCATAAGAGACCGCCTTTGAGTAGCTACTGAAAGAACTCTCTAAATCATCTTTGAAGAAATATGCCCTTGCTTTACCCCAGAGGATATCATCTTCCATTCCACCCAATGACAGAGCTCTGTCAAACTGTGTTATAGCTTTATCATAATCTCCATAATCTAAATATGCCCTACCAAGGAAGTAAACACCCTCAAGATATTCCACAACATCCTCAGATAGTGGTTCTAAAAGATTAATCGCTAATATTGGATATCCATTATTTACATATACTCTTGCCAATTTCGTAGCATTAAACTTTTCATCCTCCGTTAAGCTTTCTAACACAGAGGAAAATTCTTCGTAGAATGCCTTCCAGGTGTCAGAGGGTTCAACTGCTCCCAATATATTTTTCGCATCATCCACATTGGTAGTAGCAAGGATATATGCCCTCAGCAGAGAAGATTCATACAGAGTATCTTCTGAATAGATTGATTTGCTTAGATATGCATTTGCATCATTCAACTTCCCCTTCTTTACATACGTTTTTGCTATATTTAACTCTAATTCTGGATTTGTACTACCTACACCAAGACCATCTAGATATACACTTAGTGCTTGATCATACAAAGTATCTTCATAATATTTACTCCCAATTTTTGAATAAAGAATTGATTTATCATAGTTGCTAAGTTTCTTGGCAGATTTCTCAACCATCTCAACAGCATCCGTAGCCCTGTTTTTAATCAAGAGGATATCAATAATTCCATTGTATGCCTCAATTCTACTTGGGATTACATCTACAGCATTATAATATTTATTAATAGCTGTAGAGTATTCTTTTGCTTCAAATTGCGAATCTGCTTCAGAGAGAATTTGTTGGTATGTTGTAATCTGTTCCTGCGTAACCCTTTTACTTAACAAATACCAAACTCCTGTTCCGAGAAGAATTATGGCTAATACAAACCAAGGGATAAGCTTTTTAAGTTTCTCTTTCATTAATTGAATATAGTTTAGGAAGTAATCCATGTCAAATATTTTTCTATATATGTGCTAAAATAGGCTAAATTATGTCTAAAGCCAAAATATTCGGAACTCTACTTATGCTCATCGCGATGTTTGCTATGAGTAAGGTTCCAACAGCAAATAGCACAAATATAGAAGCAAGGTACAAAAGCAATACGCTTCTCAGCATGGTATACGGGATAGATGCTGATGTTGAGAAAGGTAGATATACCCCTAAGGTTGTGGTTGTAAATTATGAAGGAGAAATAAAAAAACATATTTCTACCGCATCCTCTCCTGTATTTGCCCTCTTGGAGCTGGGATACCCCATTAGTACTATGAAAAAAGTCATTAGCACATCTCCAATGAATACTCTTTATAATAATTCATACATCTACGTATTCTCCTACAGAGATACCATTGATGAAATAAAATTGGATATTCCATACCAAACAATTGTTAAAGGTGGAACTCTTTGTGCAAGATTAAGTCAGAAAGTGTTAGAACAACAGGGCGTGCTTGGAATAATGACACAAAAAGTAAGGCGAATATATGAGAGAGGTGAATTAATAACTGAAGAGATAGTAGAAAAGAATATTGTAAGGAATCCAAGAGCTGAGATATATATCATCAAAGGTCCGGACGATTCTCCAAAGGAAGTTCCCCAGATTGGATACAACTGTAATTACTGGTTTGCATATGTAGATACTATCAAAGCATCTGCAGAAGAGAAGAGATGGTTAAAATGGACAATGAAGTATGAATCCGGTTGTAATGCAGAAAATAATAGACATGCATATTACAAAGGTTTGTTCCAATGGGATCCATGTCTTTGGTATCAACAGTATCCAAACGAAAGTATATTTGATGGAAGAGCACAGATAAAAAGAACACTTGAAAAGATTCGAGGTGGAGCAAATCCAGCAAGGATGTGGCCAGCCGTTTACAAATTGTACGTAGCTAAATATGGTGAGTTAAGTTGGCTTTAAGCATTCCAACTGAAATATTCACAAAGGTTTTGTGGAATTTCTCCTAGAAATCTAGAAGGTAATTGTGTTGAGTATCCCTCTCTAGTTAATCTGTTTTCTGCGAATGTAAGATATAGCTTCTGTTTTGCTCTAGTTATTCCTACATAACAGAGTCTTCTTTCTTCTTCCAACTCCTTCTCTTCTATGAACGCCCTGGAATGTGGAAGCAGTCCCTCTTCCATACCGATCAAAAATACATAGTCAAACTCCAATCCCTTGGAAGAGTGAAGAGTCATAAGATTTACATAGTTTCCACTTCCATCTTGGTTTTTGTCCTGCTCCTGTTCAATTAGATTTATTTCATTTAAAAACATCTCCAAACTTTGTTGCCCAAACTTTGACACATATGTATATGCCACATTTTTCAACTCTGTAATATTTTCCTTTTTCATCTCAGATTGTTCTGTACCATCGTCAAACCATTGAACATATCTTGTTCTCTCAAGGATAATGTCTATTAAAGTTAAGAGGTCTTTTTCCTTTGATTCAAAATAAAGTCCTCCGAAGAGATTAATAACCAATTTGAGTTTTTCGAATTCTTTTTGTAGTTCAATTATTTTAGACATTGAAATCTCTTTAATATCACAGAGATGTTTGTATTCGGGATTTAGTACTACAAAGGCTCCTACAAGAAATTCTCCGATTGTACATGAGCATTCTTTCGCTAATTCATGTAAAGATTTAACCGCCTTTGGACCCATCTTTCTAGTTGGCACATTCAATATCCTAGATAAACTAAGTTCATCTTTAAGGTTGTACATAAATCTTAGATAGCTAATTACATCCTTTACCTCTTTTCTTTCGTAGAATCTAAATCCTCCCACAAGTTTGTAGGGAATTCCTTCTTTCAACATAGCTTCCTCAATTGCACGAGATTGGTAATTGGTTCTGTAAAGGATAGCTACATTATTAAGAGGAATCATCATATCTCTGAAATGTCTAATATTCTCCACGACATACTCTGCTTCTTCTTCTTGATCTCTGGCTTGGTACACAGTAATCGTTTCTCCTTGGTTATTTTCTGTCCAAAGATTTTTAACTATTCTCTGATTATTCTGCTGTATGACAGAGACTGCTGCTTCTATTACATTCTTTGTGGATCTGTAATTTTGTTCTAGTTTAATAACGGTTACATTTTTAAAATCATTTTCAAATGATTGTATATTTTTAATATCTGCTCCTCTCCATGCATATATTCCCTGGTCATCGTCTCCAACAACACAGATGTTTTGGTTCTTTTCAGAGAGTAGTTTGGCAAATCTGTATTGAGCATTGTTTGTATCCTGGTATTCGTCTATGAGTATGTACTTGAATTTGTTTTGGTAATATTCCCTTACCTCTTTGTTCTCTTCTAGCATCTTTACAGCAAGGAAAAGAAGATCTCCAAAGTCTACAGAATTCTGAGCTTTAAGTTGTGCTTGGTATGCAGGATATATTTGTGCAGTAATATCTTCAATGTATCCTCCAAAATGGTTAGAGAATTGTGCTGGTGTAACCATGTCATTTTTCGCAGCTTCTATGAAGTGAGCTATTGCTTTGGGTTTTATCTGTTTAATATCTATTTGCATTTCAAGCATAATCTCTTTGAGAAGATTTTCGGAGTCATCTGAATCATAGATTGAGAAGTTGTGTAGCAATCCAACCTCTTGAGCTTTCTTTCTAAGCATATTTGCCCCGATGGAATGGAAAGTCCCAATCATTGGTAGATTGGTAATATCTCTACCTAAATCTTTGAGAAGGCTTCTTACTCTCTCTAGCATCTCCCCTGATGCTTTTTTAGTAAATGTGACAGCAAGGATATTTTCTGGTCTAATTCCTTTCTCAACAATGAGGTAAGCAATTCTGTTTGTTATAACTCGAGTTTTGCCTGAACCTGCTCCTGCAAAAACAAGAAGTGGTCCTTCTGTACACATAACGGCTTTTTTCTGCTGGGGATTTAGTTTCCCAAGTATTATGTCTTGTTCCACAATGGTATCTATTTAAGTAATCTAGTACTAAATTCTCTTCATAAATCTGGAAACTACCCAACCAATGGTATCTTCATCATACTGTATTTGCATCCATCCATCTGCTTCTTTTCTTAATATATATACAGTTCCCTCAGGTACACTTTCTATAACTTTGCAGCTATACCACTGACACTCACGGATATTTGCAAATCCATATTGAGGAGAGGACACCCTTACTAAAGTGTATTTTCCTTTGTCTACTGTAAATGCTACCTCAAATTCTGATCCAGTGAAAGGTTTTTTGTCGAACTTCATTACTTCGAAACTTTCTGTTACTTTTCCTGGTGTTATCTTTGGTTGCATTTTGAATTTGAACTCTACAATCTCTCCCGGTTTAATAGCCATATCTTCCAAATGGGTTGGTTTAGTGAAGCTATCCCAGACACCGTTCACTGCAAACATGCTTTCTTTTCCATCTTTAGTAGAGATATATATTGGGTTCTTGTCTGTTAACCATGTAAAGTCGTTCATGTTTTTAACTTTTACTGTAACCTCTAGTTTAGCTCCAATTACAACACTCTTCTCGTATACTACTTCTGTTATTTCAGCTTTGTACGGGAGATTTTCTCTGCTAGAGCCTTTCCATGTTGCAAGAGATTCTTTTACTGATTGAGAGAAATCTCCTTTGGTATCTACAGGTACAACTGTACTAAGAGTACCCTCTTTGGCATCTATCTGCAATCTTACTGTTTTGTATGAAGATATTCCCCAGCTTTCTGAGAGATCTTTTACCATTCTAAAAAGTGAATTACTTGCTGCCGTTGTTAATGTTGAGCTGTTTGAGAGGTAACCGATAACTATGGCTTTGTTAACATTTTTTAATTCTGGATTGGCACCTACCCCTCCCTGTCTTCCTTCATATATCTCTCCTGTTTCATCTAGGAGGAAATTGTAGGGCATGTCTGAGAAGTGTAGTTTGGTTATTGAGTAGTAGTAGAGAGCCTTGCTCCATAATCTTGGATTTCTTTGTAGCGAAGGAGACTGAGTAGTTACCTGTGTTATGTATATACTTGTTGGAGTTGCGTATATGGTATTGGTTTGGTCAGAGAGGGAAAGATCATATTTCAAAGTAGATACTTTGTTGTAGCTAAATGCAAATACCGTAGAAGGGATAGCTACAAAAAGAAGTATCAGAAATATTCTCATTTTTATTACAAGGTTTATCATTGTCCTATTCTATCATTATACTGAAGTTTTTTTCTATCTTGTTTACTCTGGGCTGGCAATGTACTTTGGATCTACAGCATTAACATAGCCTACTGCTGGGATATTGTACTTAGTATCTTTGTAGGTTATTTGGCATTGTAAATCTATTTTGTATACCGGCGTTAGATATTCTTGGTCAAAATTTTTGTAAAGATATATTATCTCAGCAGAGTCTCCAAAACAATTATTTACAGTTTTGGTTATCTTTTCGAAATCTTCAGAGAGGTAGTTAACTTCTTTCAAGACTGTATTTCCAAGTGTTGAATAGTTTGGATATATTTCTTTTGGATAGTTTTCTAAATTTATATATTTTGTTAAATTCCTAGAATTCAGAGATGGGAGAGTTTTTTCTGTGTCAAAAAATTCTGTTAGAAGAATCTTCCCTTCACTTATTTTTCCGTTTTCAAATACTAAGTAATCTGTCTCCTGTCTGTACTCGTTTGTTTCAACCATGATTTCTCCCAACATTCGGTTTGCATAGTAGATGGTTTTTCCATTTGGCAATATTTCGTTTTGAGAAAGTTCGTATTCCCAATCTTTTCCAAAATATTTTTTTACAAATACTTTAAATGTGTAAGAAGATATATCTGCTTCATCCCAGGAGATTCCTTTTTCGAAAGAAAACATCACAGAATTTTGGTTAAGTCTGTAAACAACGGAGTCGTTCTTTATGCCCCATTCATAATATTCTCCCTCTTGAGCAGTTACTTTCTTTAAACCAGAACCTTCTTGGGATACAAAGGATTGGACTTCTTTTAACATCACTGCGCTTGAGATTCCGTATAGTGGGTAGTCTTTTGAGTTAAGATCTCCCGTGGTTAAATTAATTTTCTGACTAGTGTATTGTAAAGATTCCTGGTTTATTGGCTCTTTGGGATATGTCTTCGGTGGTCTTGTTACAAGCAAGAAGATTCCTACACATACTCCTACGAAGAGTAAGGAAAACGAGATTATTAATATTGTTTTTGTTTTTTTGTTCATAAGAATTTTAAGGACATGCACTAATATTACATGCGAAGCCACCACTAGATGTAGGACTCGTAAGTACATCCATTGGACTTACGGATGCCCCACTCACTTTTGTTTCTAAGTGTAGATGAGGTCCAGAAGAACAACTACTAATTTTTGAATGGTCTGCTCCAGTGATAATGTCTGCGACCGCTTGTCCAGCGGAAAGTTTTTGCCCAACACTAACATTCTTGTACACATGGATGAGTTTGAACGTGTATGTAGTTGAAGCGTAACTAGCTGTGAAGATAACCATACCTCCTGCATAGTAGCTTTGTCCACCATACGAGCAGTTTACATCCATAACGGTTGTAACAACACAGTTGTTGTCTCCGCAGAAGGTTGGTGCATAGAAGGTTTTTACTCCTCCAATATCTATTGCAGCAACTGCGGAGTGAGAGTAGCTTCCATAAGGAGCTTGAGTGCATCTATAGCTTTGAGCTCCAAGTAAACATTGAACTCCACCTGGAAGGGAACCCCCACTAAATGGATGAAGCTCACCTGGTAATTCACCATCATCAATGGGATACAGTCCCTTAAAGTTTGGATTTGTAACTACTTCACCTGGTACTACTGTAGTATATGCATAGCTATTTTGGGCATATTTTGTAGTGGATTTACTACCAAGCATAAAGGCAAGAGCAAAGATACCAACAAAGGCAAACACAACAACCATTGCAATAACTTTTATGATTCCATAGAGGGCATCTACCAATACAGAAGCTACAACTGTAATAACAATGTTTGCAAGCCCACCTGTAGTTGCAAATCCTAAAGCATTTGCAAGAGCAATAACAAGACCTTTGACCATAGTCTGTATTCCTCCTTTGGCAAACCAACCTGCTAAGACTATTCTTGCCTCCCTTGATACTCTGTCTTTTAATGCCATGTAAATTTTTCTTCTTATGCCTCTAAAGATTTTGTCATTAAGATCTTTCTGCATCTTCTCCTTAAGCCTTTGTGGTAGAGAGAAAAATTTAGTAATCTGCCCCATTGATTTTAATCTTTTCATTCGAGCAAGATATTTATCTATCATCGCTCTGTTACCAGCACCAACTAATGAAGCTAGGTATATCTCAGGGTCCTCGCCTAGTAATTTTGTAAAATCAACCGATCCAGCACCCTGTAAAGCTTTACTTAAGCTATCGTTCAAATCCTTTTGAATTTTTAGCGCCAAATATGCAAATCCTTCTCCATTATAGAAAACAGTTTTTAACAAAGATTTTGGAGTAAGATAATAAAGTGGTGTCACGGCAGTGTTATACGCTTTTATCAGTTTATTAGTAGAGTCATCCGCAACCCACAAGGAAATCTTCCCTTTATCTATATATATGTCCTGCTTCTTGGATGGCCTCATTAATGTGTTTAAATCTGGATTGAAAAAGGAACCATCGAGAAAAGATTTTACAAAGGCGCCCTCTTTGTAGATGCCGTTGAAAGAATTAATGTATCCCTCTATTTGACCTACTTTCCCCCAAAGAAGAATAGAGCTCAATTCTCTGCTTCCCATTTTCAAGTTTTTAAGTTCTTTCTTGTAAAGCCTTGCTTCATCTAGATTTCCTGCAGCACGTGCCTGTTCCATTCTCTGCTTGAAGGAAGTAATTGATTGATTAATTTGAGCTTTTGCTCTATTTACATTGTCTAACGTTAGCATTTGTCCGGAGACAATCACCCTTGCCTGATTCAATCTTTGTATTCCAACATCCACATTTGCTAACTCCATGCTCGAGAGAGTACTTGCATTTGTGTTTCTATAATCTTCAAGTTCTTTAATCCTAAATTCAAGATTTCTATCTTCTAGCTTTGCATATTTCTGTCTATCCCAAAACTCAAACTTCCCATCATCATCATCAAACACATTCTTCTTCAAATTATCATATCTTCGTTTAAATGCACTTGAATATGCAGTAGGAAAATTATTATCAAAAAATGAGTATACTTTGTTCTGTAGCTGGCTTCTCTTTCCTTTCTCTATCTGACTCCATTCAAACCGGATTTTCTCAAATTCCTCTCTTTTATCCTTCCCCATCTTGTTCCAGTATGCCCTACCAAAGACTTCTCTGCCGATAAGTTCTTCCGATCTTGCCATCAAATGATCTTTCTCGGACATCAGATTCAATCCTCCCAAACCCATATGCTCTTTTCCTCCCTTTGAAAGTACTTCGACAGCACTTCCCTCGGCCAAAGCTCCGATTGCATTTGAAGCATCGTAACTTCTTGCTCTTTCTTCCTTGGATAAACTTTTATCTAAATGTTTCGCTTCGAAAGATCCCCTTATTGCATTTGTTGTATCCAAATCAAGGTTGTATTTTTTTGCCCATCCTTCAGCAACAAAATGTTGCATCATCTTGCCCATATACTGAGCCCTCATTTGCTTTCTCATTGCCTTTGCACTCTTAAAACCTTTCTCTATGTATGCATTTGGGTTATTAAGCAACTCAGGTAAACCACTAAGAGTAAATTTAACTTTTGCAGAACCATCCTCCCTTGTCGTAATTCTTGCAACTTCAAAATCCAATGCTTCATCAAAAGTTTTCAGTATCTGTTCACTCATAAACACTCCTGGTTTTTCCAATGCAGCAGCTAGTGCATCTGTAAGTTCATTTTGTCCAGATATCCCCGTTATCTTTACGGGCTTTCTTTTGTCAGGGGGTTTCTCAGCCTCCTTGAATATGAAGTCGAATATCTGTCCAAGAGTATCTTGGTTTTCTTCTTTCCTTGGTTTAGGCATTAATAATTAACAACTATTTAAATAGTCCTCCAACTAAAGGAATCTTTGAAAGACTTTCTTTTGCAGCATTACCAGCATCTTGTGCACCTTTACCTGATGTATTAGGAATGAAAGCTTCGATATACTTAGGTGCTTGTGCAGCAAGGAATATTACAAAAACACGAAGCATAAACATCATAATTCCTCCTGTTACAGGTAAATTAGTAACACTATCTGTAGGATCAGCGAATGTTAACTTCTCTGGTAAGCTTAAGTCGATATCTCCATTCCCAAGTAAAAGATTTGGAGCATTAACTATGAAAAACACGACTGGAAATACTAGAACATTTCTCAATATCCCTAACAACCAATTTTTTGTCATGTGATTTTGTCCAGGTATTGTACCAATCATAATCTGAAGAGGTCCTAAAGCAACACCAAGAAGAATTCCGAAGTATGCTTTATACAAGGTTATTAGTAATTTGATTATGCCTACAAACACTATTCCTACAACTGCAAGCAAAAGAAGAAGTCCTATCAACCCGATACCTGCAAGAATAGCTCCAAATGAAGCAATAAGGCCAATTGCAGTCGTTGCTCCGAGTGCACTAACAAGAAGCCCAGCGCCACTAATCCCAAGAACTCCACCACTTCCTGCTGTTAGAATATTATTGTTCCCAAAAACCGACTTCATCAAATGCCAGACGTCTTCAATAGAAGCCAACTTTCCATCAAACAAACTCGCTAAGAAACTAGTTATTAATCCCCCCACATCTATAACTAATCCTGCAATTGCGAAACTGAATGTAACAAGTATCAGTCCAACAATTACGTTCGGTATTGTATTTCCTAAAGTTACTAATGTCTGTCCACCTAACTTAGATCTGAACATAATCATAAATCCAATAACGATCATTACTACTACAAAGAATAAATATGCTAAATCTCTAAATTTTGCCCATATATTTGATATTCCACTATCCATAAGTTCCTCATATCCGCTCTGTTTATCTGCAGCATATAATCCTGATGTACTTTCCTTGTATCCTGGTACCCATTCATTCCCCAAATGTGCTACTAAATTAACATTAGGTTGATTCTGATAAGCATAGTAAACAAATCTATCTGCCGTACCAAGTAAACCACCTCTCATATCCTCTGGAATACTTGTATTTCCCTCTATTTTATCCGCACCTACTGTAAGTTGTGGCGCTACAGTTGAAAGGACTGTCCAAGCCGTATTGGTGGCAGACACTCCAGAGAAACTGGTCATATTATCTTCCTTTTCGTCGGTTCCACTAGCAAGATTGTAAAATGCCTTTGTTCCTTCCCAATTTACATTTATTTTTGGTACTTCTGCCTCTTGTGCGAAGACATTCATTACTCCAAAGAAGAGAACCATGGAGGAAATGGCAATGAAAACAGTTTTAAAACTCTTTCTTTTAAATATTTCTTCTAGTTTGGAGAAGACTTTATATCCTGTTTGTACAAAACTCATATTATTTTAATTATTAATTTAAATTACATACTAAGCAAAGGATCTGTCCTTGTAGAACTCTCTTTCTTCAAAAATTCCACATACTCCTCATGAGTTGGCGTATCAGATCCTCCGACATCATCAAATTCAGCAGTCTGTCTCTCTTCAAATATATATGACATATCCCATGCACATTTTACATTAACTGATTTACCAGCGACATTGATACGGCATGGTGTCATAACATAAACAGACTTATAAGTGCTAGCTGAAACAGGATCCATGGCAGTTTTATTTTTAGTATTAGTAAATCTGTTAGTATCTTTAAACATTGGACTTATCTTTAATACAATATCTTCTGCATTTACACAACCCTCTTCATTCTCTCCACAGTTTGTCCAATCTGAAGATGGAAATACAGAACCAAAGAGACCAAGAAGAAATTGACCTGTGTTAAAACACCCAGGAATTGCACTATCAATATTGGCAGGTAAAACATTGTTACATTCACCCTCAATACTTATATCTCCACTAACCACATCTTTATCCTTCTGTCCTGGGTAACTGTAATAAACTCGATTAAACATCTGACTGGCTTTATTTGATTTATCTGGATTACTATTATCTAGATTATTACACTTTTCCCCACAATCATTAGTTGCGTACTCAGCTATGACAACAGAATCTCCTTCGGCAGCACCTTTCGTTGATACAGTATATTCAGTGCTATATGCCTTCTTACTTATGGCACCATCTACAATACCTTCTCTCATTGCCTGATTTCCTTCACCTGGCGTACTTCTGATAAGGATTTGCTTTTCATTGAATTGCTCTCCCGCTGGTTTATATACAGGATTCTCGTAAGTTAATTCTCTGTTAGAATCTTTCACCGAGTATATTCCCGAAAGAAGCTTGATTGGAACAGTAATAGAGACAATATTTACATTCGCTTTTGAATTTACCCAACCTGTTATAGACACCTTGTCTTCAGTTCCCGGAATAGTACATGCTGTTGTTCCAGCATACTTGTTTAGAACATTTCCACAGGCAGTACCAGTCCCAAGAACCTGCCCTTTAGCCTTTGGTGTTACATCTGTTATTACTCCATCCTCAGTCATATCTAAAAATATAGGGGTATTATCATAACCTTGATCTACAACCTGGTTTGCACATATTACAGATTCACTACTTCCTTTAAACAATTGAATGTCATTACTCTTTGTAATTTTAAGAACAAGCATTGAAAATCCTACAAGGAGAACAAGAAAAAACAATCCTTTTTTACTATTTTTGTTCTGGTTATACTCTGTATCCATATATAAACCACCGATTATATCAGAAATTAAACCACACCATAGTCATCTAAAATATCTACTTCTCCAGTACTTCCACTACCTGCAGTTATCTCAACATCCGCATCCTTTGCACTGGTAATTGTCTTAACCACACTACCTGAATTTACGGTAGAAACAAGAGAAAAAGTTACAGTATCTGTAGATGTATATTCAAAATATGATGAACCACTTGTATTCCTAGTATCCGCTATTGAAAGAATCCACTTACCATTGTCATCTGCAAGAACAGAGATTTTGTTACTCGTTCCAGTCGTACCGCTACCATCCTTGTCTGTAATATATCCTACAACAACTAATTCTCCTGTAGAAGGGATATTCTTTACTGCTCCCGTGACAGATTCAAATGGTGGAGGGGAGCTTAATGTTGCGTATGTTGTTACATCGAAGGTGTTGCTGTACTGGGCTCCTCCAGACTTAACTTTGAAGTAGTATTTTGTTTCTGGTTGTACCATTGTCACAGATACACTGTGAATATAGTAGGTTCCTCTGTTTGTTGCACCATCTCTTTCATCCAATGCTTCGCTGGAAAGGGATGAGGAGCTTGTACCGTAGTTAATTGAACCTGCTTCTTTCTGAGCAGAAACCCAAAGGACAGTAAAGCCAGTATCTGTAAGGTTTGTAACCTGTACACTAGAGACACCAGTTGTAGCAGTTACACTGCTTCCAGAGACCATGTCTACCCACTCTAAGTCCATAACAATCTTAAACTTAGAATCATTAGTTGGAGTTTCTTCTTCCTCCTCTGGTTCCTCAACGGGAACTACTGGAGTTACAGTCTCTGCCATGAGCATAGATTTAGCTGGGAAAGATCCATACAGATTGGAATTATTTGCAATTGTGAAAGCGTTTGTACTTTTCAATTTACCATTACTGTCAAAAAGTGATGTATATGTACCCTGAAGTAAAGAGCCCTCATCCATACCTCCCACAGCAACAAGTATTAGGTTGGTTGTATTCTCTGTTAGTACAAGAGAGTAGTCAGAGATTTTTCTGAATCCGGAGAGATCTGTTATCCAGTTACCGCCACTTGGTATAACTGCAGATACTGGGTATGAGGATTTGTCTTTTAACATAGCATATACAATTACATCGTCTCCACCACTTCCAGATATTGTTCCATGTATTGGGTTTGGTGTAGGAGTACCTGCTGTAATTGGGGCTGTTTTAAATGACATTGTTACATTATCCGATGATGCGTATTCATCACTTCCAGAGACTATCTTGAAGTCATACTTAGTATTTGGTTCTAAGCTAATTAATTCTACATAGTGAGTTTTTCTATTATCGTTTCCTCTTTTATCTACAACAGGGCTCTTCTCGTTTCCTGCAAGTATTGGTACTACAGATCCTTTTACAGAGGTTTCTGTTACCCAAGAGATTGTTGCTGAGCTTGTAGAGAGGTTACTAATGACAAGATTTTTTGGTTGAGTGTCTCCACTTGCTCTTGTTATTAATTGAACGGCTTGGTACGAAGCATATACAAGTAGTGGGAAACCAAATATAAGAATCCAAAGGACTATATTATTCTTTCTTTTAGTCGGTAATCGGGCAATCTTCATTACCTAATATATTACCTGTATTTGGGTATAATGACAATTATTCTTCCTCTTTTTCTCTTCCTAGAAGACCCGCAAGAAATCCAGTTACTGCAGATACACCATATCCAAGTTTCCTAACAGGAACAAGTATGGATTGGTTAATCTCTCCAATAGCTTCCCTAACAGAAGATATACTTGCCTGTACATCGTTTACAATTAGGTCTACCTGTCTTATTGTCCTCGCAGCTTCTTCCATTATCTTCCTACTTTCCTCTATGGCTTTCTTACTCTCTAAGAGGACCATAGCGATATAGAAAAGAACAAAACAAATCATAAGAGCAATTGCTCCAATGACTATCATCCAATATACTGATGGTATTTCGTTCATAGCAGTATTTATTTAAAACTTATTTTATTATTCCACAACTTCCATTTAATGTTCCTCCCTCATTCCATAGTAGAGATTTACATTTAGTATCCTTTGGTTTGAATGAAGATATTCTTACAAAGTAACCATTGGTTGGACTAATTGGGAAATCAAATCCGTACTGTTGTTCACCTGTTACTTGTAATCCTTCATACATACCTTTAGATGTAGGCCACCATGTTACATTGTTTGCAGTAACCCCGTCAATCTTACTCATGGAATCAATTAATGTTCTAGCTGTATATGCCGTTGTGTAACCGTGTACTCCTACTAGGTTCCATCCTCCAGAGAGGTTTACAGGTACAGAGGATTTAAGATTGTACCCTGGGATTGCCATCTCACCACCTTTAGTTGCGAATACTAAGTATCCTTTTCCAGGTAAGATATTAAAATCGTTTCCACTGCACTTACCACTCTTACATGTATATCCCTTCGCCCATCTTCCACCTTCGAAGGCGGATATGTATTGTATTGTTACACCCTTCTTAGCAGCTTCATCTATAACTCCCTTAGCTGTTAATGGTCCTAAGTCTGTAGATACTGGTATGAAGTTGAAGGATACGAGGTTTATACCTTTAACAAGGGTATATGATTGTGCAGAGGATACTTTTTCATAGGTAATAGATGTACTACTAGATTTAAGCATAATATCTTCATCTGGAGTAGGATTGTCTGGATCTGCAGGCATTTGGAAACCTGCTTTGTCGTTAGTTTCGATGTAGAAGATGTGATATGTATTTCCACCGGAAGTATTTGTTGTTAATTGATAGTCTCCCAATTGGAAACTATACATACCGTATTCTGGAAGATACAGGGTATATCCATCTGAGGCAGAGTCTTGTGCGTAGGACTTCTGGAGAAGATTTAATGGCATACTGCTTGCAGAAGTCATCGGACAAGACACTGCAACTTCGTTATCTAGCTGTGCAAGACACCACTCTCCAGCCTCTGCCTTCCATTTTCCATCAAGAAGGTTACAAAGTTTTTTTGCTTCATCAAATTTGGAGTTTCTTTCTTCAATTGTAGCATCTCCACACTTCCAATTATTTACGAAAGTAATTAATTTTTCCATTTCTTTTTTTGCAATAGGTCTTAAATCTGGAGCAACGTTAAGAAGTAATTTAAGATCAGTTCTGCCCATCTCCCCCATATCAATTCCTACTGCTGCAAATTTTGTAGGATCATTCTTTGCCTCTCCGTAAAGTTCCGGCTTAATTGATGGTGCAAGATCCATACAATGGTTCCTTCCCAAATCCTTTGGTCCATCATTACAAGTCAATACACATTTTTGAAGGCAACTTCCTACCCCACAGTCTGTAGTTGTATATATGGGCTCAAGTGTACATTTTTCTTCATTCACTATCGGAGTAGATGAAGATCCGGTATATCCACATTGATTAGCGACTTTAACAAGAGCACCATCGTTGCAATAATAGTCTGAGAAGCAACCTCCATGTGGTATTTCTTGACCATTTTTCTCACATGATTCATTTAGCTCAACTGGAGGACAAGATCCTGAAAGAACAGGACCCCAATGATGACTTACACATATTTGATGACCAGCACTGACATCGTTACATGCACCATTTGTAGAGCATTGGTCTGATTCATCATCACCACTAGAACAAGAAGATCCATCCGAAAGTCCATTTTGCCAGGCTGACCAATTTCCCGCTACACAATTCCTGTGCTTACAAGCAGTTGAATCATTCTGAACATTACCGTTTGCACACTCTCCACAAAAATTAGCCGGTGGATTACAAGTACCTGGAACGGTTCCGTATACCACCCAATCACGATTTTCCCACATGCCATGTTTTGTTATAACTACATGGGTACACTTTTTCATACAAGAAGATCCAACTCCACAACCACTCACGCTATAGCTCGTATCACAATCTTTATTACAAGTATAGGTGCTATCATCTGTAATTATGGGTAATTGATTAAGGCAAGTTTTATCAGGACCTACTGCATAAACTTTCCCTATCAATATCTCCAATTTTTCTAAGATATTTCCCTTCTCTTCTGTATCTAGATCATCAACCAAATTCCCCTGCAAATCAATCTCTGTATCAATAGACAAACTCTCCTCAAGCTCAATCCATCTTGCCTCCTTCACATCCTCATACTGAGCCCTCATAAACATCTGTGCATTACTCAAATCAATTATTAAATTCCCCTCTGTATCTCTGAAATTACTCTTGTCAAAAGTCCATCCACCATCAATATTCGTTACAGCAGATATTGTTTGAGAATTAACACCATTAATTGTTAAATATGCAAATACCAAAGAATCCTTAGACAAGGACTCACTAAGATAACCCTCCTCACTCTTAACACCCGCATACACAGTCCCATAAGCAATATTAGGAGTAGGAACCTCTTCTAGTAATTTACTAGTTTTAAAATTGAAACTATTTGTAACAGCCAAGTCATTCTCACTTAAAGTCTTGTCTACACCATCTACACTCCAACTCCATATGCCATTACCAACAACAAAGAAATAGGTACCACTCTCATTCAAATTCTTAATAGTTACACTATGTGTAAAATATGCACCCAAGTTCTCTACAGGAATATTCTCACAGTCAAAGTTTCTACCTTCTACAGTAAAATTAGCATCCTTAGTATTCTTAGCATTCTCGTTAAAAGCAGCTACACACTCACTCTGAGCATTAGCAAAATCCCTGTCATCATATGCTACCTTGCTACCAATTAACCCCAAAGGACCAGGAAGAAATGTCCCCTCATCCTTGTAATACACAACACCCCTTACAGGATTATCTGTTACCCAAGTAATTGTAGCTGCAGAATCTGTAATATTCGTTATCCTAACCCTCTGAGGCTTGTTAATTACAGATTTGTAAACCATTAATCCACCATAACCAATGATAGCTATGCCTACAATTAAAAGAACAATCTTCGATATTGTTCTCAATACCTTTACTGTTTGGATTCCCATAATGATGATAGACAGATTTAAATATCTCTATATATATCAAACAAAATAATGAGGAATATGTCAAATATAGTGATATAATCCATAGATGAAAAAATATTTCATAAAACACAAATTAACAGTTGGAGACATAACTCACCTATCAGATTCAGACAGTGAGCTAGTAATCTCCAGTAACGAACTAGATATCGAGGATATCCTTGAGGTAGAAACATACGAAAAAATATTCCTAGGACAAATCACAGATATATCTAGTAGCTCTGTAGAAGTTGAGATCATTGAGGAGAAAGGGCAAAGAGACACCAAATATGTCCCAAGCATAACTATCATACAATCTCTAAGTAACGATTCTAAGTTCAATTACTTCCTAGAAAAAAGTGTAGAGATTGGTATAGAGAAAATAATACCCGTAGAAAGTAAATACTCTCTTAAAGAGAAGAAGAAAGCTCTTAAAGACTACCCACTTTGGAACAAGATAGTTAAAGAGGCTACAGAACAATCTCGAAATATATTCCCAACAATCATAGAAAGACCACTAACTATAAAAGAGCTCCTACAACATCCACTAGAGAACAACAGTATTAGACTCTGCCTTGCTACAGAGAATGTAGATAGTAAATATATTAAAGATATAGAGATAGATGATAAGCCAGTATATATTGCCATCGGTCCTGAAAAAGGTTGGAGTAGCACTGACATTGATATATTTAAGAGATTAAATTTCCAATTCATCAAACTAAAAGGTAATATACTCAGAACTGAAACAACTGGACTAGTTATTGGAAGTATAATTAAATATATAAAGGGGGAAATCTAATGAGAAAACCAACAAGAACAAATTATAGAAAACCAAGGAATTTTGTTAAACAAAATAATAAAGATCGTTTCTTTACCAAAGACGATATCTTCATATCTAGGATTGCAAGTATCCTACTCATTCCTAAAGACAAAGTCGAGAGTCTCTTTTATCAAAGAGCAATTACTACCATTAGACTCAACCCATTAAAGGGTAATACAGAGACAACAAAACGCTCTTTGCAAGAGAAAGATCTTGAATTACAAGAGGTGCCATATGTTAAAGATACATATTTTGTTTTGAATATGGATAAATCTGAGATATCCCAAACGGAAGAGTACCAAGATGGAAAGTTCTACATACAAAATCTCTCAAGTATATTAGCTGCTCTAGTCCTTGACCCTAAACCAGGTGAGAAAGTTTTAGACATGTGTGCTGCACCAGGGAGTAAGACTACCCATCTCTCTGCATTGATGAATAACAAGGGAATGCTCATTGCCAATGATTCAGATGTTGCAAGAGTTTCTTCTTTAAAGAATGTGATAGAACAATTCGGAGCTAAAAACGCAAAAGCTACACTAAGTGATGCTACAGATTTTGGACATAAATATCCCGAATATTTTGACAAAATACTTCTTGATGCTCCATGTAGTGGAGAGGGAATGATATATATGAGAGGAGAAAAGCCTCTTAGATTCTGGAGTATAGATAAGATTAAGAGATGCTCATATATACAGAGAGACTTAATCCTTTCTGCATTTAGAGCATTAAAAACTGGTGGAACAATGGTTTACTCCACATGTACATTAGAACCAGAGGAGAATGAAGGAGTTATTACATTCCTTCTTGATCATTTTCCAAACGCACAGGTTGAAGAGACTGGATTACACTACGACAAAGGTATAACAAAATGGAGTGGTAATATTTACAATCCTAAAGTAAGAAAGACCACCAGATTACTACCAAGTAGTAAAATGATGGCCTTCTATATTGCCAAGATCAAAAAGGTTTAGTTCTCTTCTACCTTCTCTTCCT
>Ga0209416_1001090_pt1 | contig 20970 bp, 27 predicted proteins | sample RifGroF1_FD_184001 | JGI IMG/M metagenome (GOLD analysis project Ga0209416, IMG submission 184001) | Groundwater microbial communities from Rifle, Colorado, USA - Groundwater F1 (SPAdes) (version 2) | ecosystem: Environmental > Aquatic > Deep subsurface > Groundwater | place: Rifle, Colorado...
TTTAATGAGAAATCAAAAAGATGTTTTCTAAAGAATATATAGCTTTGAGCAGAAGACATCATTGAGTAACTAGTATCTAAACCAATATATTGGCCTTCCTGTCTTAATATACGATCACAGAAAGAATGAAATGTAGATATCCATATATCTCCGTAACCTAAAGGTAGATTCTCGTCTACCCTCTCTAACATTTCATTTGCTGCTTTGTCCGTAAATGTAAGAGCTAATATCTCACTAGGTGTAGCCCATTTCCTCTCAATGATATGTATTATCCTTTGTGTAATTACAGCAGTTTTACCTGTACCTGCTCCCGCAATTATTAGTAGTGCACCTTTTTTGTGCTCTACTGCCAACTTCTGCCTCTCATTTAGATTTATATTCATTTAGCTAATTCTTTTAATTGTAATATCTCCTCTCCCATTGTTTTTGAACTTTTAAGAGCAGGAGTCTCTAATATGAATGGAATATTCTTAAATTCCTTTCTATGCAATATATTATACACTGTATCTCTACCTAATTTCCCCTCTCCTAAATTAGCATGCCTATCTTTGTTAGAACCAAGAGCCATGAGGGAATCATTTAGATGTATAGATTTAACCCTGTCATATCCTAAAGTCTCTCCAATCTCTTCTACCACACTATCTATATCATTAACCCAATCATATCCTCCTGCATATGTATGCTGAGTATCTAATACATACCCTACCCTTTCTTTACCCTTACACCCATCTCTCATACTTTTTAATTCCGTAAAACTTCTACCCATATTCGTACCAGTACCAGCAGTACTCTCTATTAGTAGCCATTGATTACCACCTACTTCATCTAATACCCAATCTATACCGTATGATATTCGCTCTAAACTGTCTTCATAGTTAAGCTCTTTTTGGGAACCCGGATGAAAACATACTCCTAATATTTCTACCTCTAAGCTATTCTTTTTAATTAACTCCTCTACCCTATTAGCAAAATCTAAATATACAACTAAACCCATCTTACCTAAATGGAAAAGCTGTTTATCATCTCTTGCTAAATTAGTTAGATATATACCGTGTATTAATATTTTCTTAACCTTAGAACCTTTTAATGCTTCTACAAAGTTATCTATACTCTCTTGGGGGATACTCTTAGTAGCCCATCTCATAGGGGCTGTAGGCATCATCTGTATACTATTGATGTCATACCTATCCCCCTCTTTTATTGCATTTTCTATTCCTCCACTAGAGGAAACATGTGCTCCTAAATACATACTGTATTTTAAAGTAATTTAGTATCAATATCTACTAAAAGGTATGATATAATTACATCGTTTAATGGAGAGGTGCCTGAGTGGTCGAAAGGAACTCACTGCTAACGAGTCGTAGGTGTCAAAGCCTACCGCGGGTTCGAATCCCGCCCTCTCCGTATTTAAAATTTTTTACATTCCCCTTTATATATTCTAATATTAGGTATGGATGAAAGTAAGAAAAATTTCGGATATACATTAGCTATTACCTTAGGAACCATAGTTATTGGTCTAATCAGCTATATCCTCTATACAGAAAATATCTCTAAACTAAGAGAAACCCCTAAATGTGAATACAATGGTTGGGCATATGAAGATAAAGAGACATATGATGCTGCAGATGGTTGTAATGTATGTTTCTGTCATACAGGAGAAACAGTATGTACACAAAATGAATGCGAGAATCCCAAGTTATGTGATGATGGTACTGTATGTCCAGTAGAACAGGTATTGGAATCTCCCCTCCCCTAATGTAAGATATTAATATAATTTGTTAGGGAACTTTCATATGGACAGTATTAATCCTCCAATTATGGAGAACCCAGTAGAAAGTATTACTCCTATACAACCTCCACAAAAGAAACAGCCTCCTGTACTTACAATAATACTTTGTTTCATTTTAATTGTTACTTTCCTTTTCCTCTACCTACTCTTCTTTACTGAGGCATTGGATAATGTAAAGATATTCAATCCTCAAGATGAGAACTCTCAACAAGATGGAGAGGATAATCAGGAAGAAGATGAAACTCCTGAATTTATAGCTTACGAAGGAGAGACTTTTACTGCTCAGTTACCAACCCAATGGAGTATCTCTGACTGGAGTATAGAAGAGTACTACGATGGAGATGGTACAGATATGCTTACAGATGAAGAATTTACAGGATTAACAGGATTAAAGATTTTCAAAAACAATGTAGAAATGTTCTACCTTAAAGCAATCTATGGGATAGGATTTGCAGGATGTCCTAACTATGCAAAATTCTCAGATGAAAGTACTACATATTACAATCAAATAGTTGCTGATAATGAAATTAGTGGAACAGAAGTGAATATCGATGATTTTACTAGTTCAGAGTATTCTGAATTTGAATGGCTAGGGAAAACTTTTAGAAGAGTCGAAAGAGAGTATAACTATGATATTGTCGATGGAAATGACTACTTTGAACCATCATGTGTACCTACTCTAGTAGGATTTGAAGGTTTAGAATTTTTACCTCCAACAGGGCCAGCAGCAACTTCATATGACTATGGACCAACTACAAATGCTACCTTGCAAGATTTGGAAATATTAGACTCTATACTAGAAAGCATGGCTTTTTCTAATTGACACTTAGGATATAGCTCTGTATATTTTATATATATTTAAATTAAATATTTTTCTTTATGAAAGTAAGAAAATATGAGGGATTCTCCCTTATCGAGATCCTAGTAGTAGTAGCCTTAATTATAATCCTAGCTACTATAACAATCGTTGCAATTAACCCTGCAAAGAACTTCAGAGATACAAGAAATGCTCAAAGAAGTGCAGACGTTATGCAAATTCTTAATGCAGTAACACAGTATACATCTGAGGAAGGTCACTCAATCTCACAATTGGGTACAATTAGTACTGACTGTACAACTCCTACAAATGTAGTAACAGGTACAGCATTTGAGACAGCACTTGTTGATGAGTATATCGTCGCTATCCCTGTAGATCCTCTCGCAGATGAGACAACTACAGATACTGGATATGACATATGTATTACTGGAACAACAGGAAGAGTACAGGTTATGGCACCTTTAGCTGAAGATGGAAAAGTAATTAGCGTAAAGAGATAGTTAATTAGTACTTAAAATATATATTAGAACCAGATAGAGAATCTCTATCCTTAACTGCCATGGTTGAACTGTTAAAGCTTACAGATGATGTAGCGAAGAAAAAAATCAATATCTCTGATTTCTTAGACTACTTGGTATTGGATGCCTTAAAAAAGAAGGCATCCGATATTCATATAGAGTCTAAAGAAGATAATATGCTTTTAATAAGGTATAGAATAGATGGTGTATTACACGACGTTATACCTGTAGGTGATGACCTAAAAGATAGCCTACTTTTCATAATAAAAGTAAGAGCTAGACTAAGAACAGATATTCACTTCGCTCCTCAAGATGGTAAGATTCTTTTCAATGTTAAGAAAACAGAAATCGATGTAGAAATACCTAAAGAAGAAGAGGTTAAAGAGAAGGTAGAAGAACCTAAAGAAGAAGAGAAAAAGGAAGAGAAGAAAAAAGGAAAGAAAGAGGAGCCAAAGGAGGAGAAGAAAGAAGGATTAGTAGAGGGGATAATGAGTAAATTTACAAGAGATGAGGATAAAGTAAAAGATACTTACCATGTTGATGCTAGAATCTCCATCCTACCTGTAACTCATGGAGAAAAGGTTGTAATAAGATTACTCTCTCAAGCAAATAGATCTTTTGGTTTAACAGACTTAGGATTTGAAGAAACAGACTTAGTAAACTTAGAGAAAGCTTACAGAGAACCATACGGTTTAATACTTGTTACAGGTCCAACAGGTAGTGGTAAAACTACTACACTCTACTCCATATTAAAAATACTCAATACTAAAGACGTAAATATTACTACCATTGAAGACCCAGTTGAGTATAGTATTGATGGAGTAAATCATATACAAATAAATACGAAAGGAGATTTAACTTTCGCTAACGGTCTAAGATCCATTCTAAGACAAGACCCTAATATCATAATGGTAGGAGAGATTAGAGATACTGAGACTGCTAGAATTACTGTTAACTCGGCCCTTACAGGTCACTTAGTACTCTCTACTCTACACGCAAATGATGCAGTTAGTACCATTCCAAGACTTATTGATATGGGTATAGAGCCATTCTTAATTGCATCTACAATAAATATTGTAGTTACCCAAAGATTAGCAAGAAGACTCTGTCCTCACTGTAGAAAAGAATATATTGTAAGTAAGAATGAAAAGCATAAAGAGCTATTAAAATTAAGACCTGATATACAAAGACACCTTGCTCATGTAGATAAACTGTATGAAGCAGTAGGATGTAAAGAGTGTCACAATACAGGATACAGCGGAAGAATTGGTATATATGAGATATTAGCAATGAACAAAGAGTTAAGGGATGTAATAATAGAGAAGCCTAATTCGGACAATATATTAGCTGTTGCAAAGAAGAATGGATTTAATCTAATGGTAGAAGATGGTGTAAAGAAGTTAAAGAGAGGTGATGTAGATATTAGAGAATTAATAAAGGTTATCGCTATTAAAGAATGAGCAAAAAGAAAGTTAATTCAGTTGAAGAGATAAGAGCAAGGGAGTTAAAAAAATTAAGAAGACTCCATGTCTCAACATCTAATCTTTTAATTTCTATTAAATCTCTTGCTGCACTACTTAAAGCGAGTATACCCCTCTCTGAAACAGTAAAAACAATAGCAGAGCAATCTAGTGACCCAAATTTAAATAAAATATTTAAATTTGTATCAGAAGAAATAGATAAAGGATCTACCCTAGCAGAAGCTATGAGACTCTTCCCTAAGATATTTCCAGGTACAGTTTCCTCTGTTGTGGAGGCAGGTGAAAGAGGAGGTTCCTTAGAAAACAATCTTCTATTTATTGCAGACACAATTAAAAAAGAATGGGAATTAAATAGGAAGATGAAAGGAGCTGTAATATATCCCACCATTATCATCTCCCTTACCATGGTTGAATTCATAGGTATGATATTTGTAGTACTTCCTAAAATGGAAGCTCTTTTCTCTACCTTTCCTAATATTCCTCCTCTAACACTCTTCATTATGAAAACAGCAAATAATATTAGAGAGAATTGGATTATCATACTTGCAATACTAGCCTTAATAATAATCTCAATCATAATATTCCTTAAAACTAAACCTGGTAAGAAATTTAAAGGTTGGTTAGCTATTAATTTTCCGATACTTAAGAAACTTTTTACAAGTAATATACTCTCCTCTTTCTCTAGAACCTTAAGTGTACTACTAGCTAGTGGAATACCCCTCTCTAAATCACTAAGTATATCTGCAACTACAATGAGTAATTTCATATACGCTGATATACTTACAAAAGTACACGCAAATGTAGAGGACGGTAAAGACCTCTCTCTCTCTTTAGCAGAATATCCTAAATATTTTAATAACTCCTTTATTAAAATGATTGACGTAGGAGAAGTAAGTGGGACACTAGAAGACAACCTAATGTATCTACACGAATACTACTCAGATGAAGTAACAGAGATGAGTAATAACATAGTAACATTCGTTGAGCCCATACTCCTCATTTTAGTAGGGGCAATAATTGGATTGCTTGGTGTAACAATACTAATGCCAATCTATCAACTAATGGGTACTATTAATGGTTAAAAATACATACAAAAACAAACTAAAAGGGTTCTCACTTTTTGAACTACTAGTTACAATGGGTATACTCATGTTACTCTCTCTAGTTGTTTTTCCTGTAGCTACACAAAAAGCACAGGAAGATAAATTAGAAAGCTATGCTTCTCGATTAGTAACAGACATATACTACCAACAACAAAGAAGTGCATTAAAGGGATTAAATGAAGGAATATATTTAGCTACCTCTGGGTATACCCTCTTTGAAGGAGAAACTCTTCTAGATGCTACGGATACAGATGTAAAACAATATCCCACTAATATTAGGATTACCTCAATATCACTGAGCAGTGGAGATGTAATATTCTTTCCAGCAGGAGAATTTAAACCTACTTCATATGGTACTTTAGTATTAACAGATGGTATTAATTTAGTAAGGATATCAATAAATAGGGAGGGATTAATAGGATATGAAAATATCTAAAAAGAAATTAAAAGGATACAGTTTAGCAGAGTTAGTATTAGCAATAGGTATATTTGCAATAATATCCTCAATGCTAGTATTTTTAGTTATAGATGCTACACGTACCTTAGAAAATACTAGAACTAGATCTAAGGCATCTCAACTTACACAAGAGGTATATACATCCTTAATACTAGTTAAATCACAAGGTTGGTACAATATAGCTAAATATACTAATGATGGAATTAAACACTTAGAGTATGCTGATGGTACTTACAATATTCTAGATGGAGAAACAGTACAAGACAATCTTACCTACTCTTTTACGATAGAGGAGGTACAAAGAGATACGCAAAGGAATTTAGTAACAGAGGGAGGTACAAATGACCCACATACAAGATTGATTAGTATATATATCTCTTGGGTAGATAGGATTGGGAAAGTACATACAATAAATCCTCAAATGTATGTTAATGATTGGAATACACACTCAATAGTATGGACTACTCAAGCTGAATTCGATACTGGTATATACACAGAGACAATGTCCGAATTAATAGATGACGGAGAGGTAAGACTTTTCTCTATGAAATACTCTGATTGGTGTAACCCTACCCTAAGTTTAAGTGCTCATGATTTAACGAGAAGTGGTGTAGCAAGTGCTCTCTTTACAATAAATGATTATGTATATATGGGTACTGGAGGTAATCAATCAGGACCTGCTTTCTCAAAGGTCTCTGTAATAGGTGACCCTCCTGTTGTTTCCGAATTAGGTTTGTATGACGGCCATAAGGTATATGATGTATTCGGTTTAAATGGGTATGCCATGATAGGGACTGATACGAATGCTAAAGAATTAGTTGTATTAGATATCTCCTCTTCAGATAATATATATACCGAATTTACTTACCTGGATTTACCAAACCCAGGAACAAAACAGAAGTATGTATATGTCTATGAAAATCTGGGATATATAACTCATGACGCTAATATTACAATATTCAGGGTTGATAATTTACAATTAAATGTTACTCCTACGGTAGTACAAACTATAAATGTAGGAGGTAGTAATGCTGTAATCTCTGATATATATGTTGATTCACAATATATCTATGTAACTACACAGGGAGTAACTTCTGATTTTTATATATTACAAAATAGTGCTCCTTACTCTGTGTTAGGACAAATAGATTTGGGTCTGCTAAATGCATCATCCCTTTTCATTTCTGAAGATTTGAGCAGAGCATATATAGGGGCTTTGAACAATACCGCTAACGAATTCTTTATCTTAGATATAAGTAATAAAAGTGGTACGTATACAGTAATAAACTCACAAGATTTAGGAGGTATGTCTGTTACTGCACTAGTTTCTGCAGATAAAAGAGTTATGATTGGAGGCGTAAGCTCTGGCGAAGAGTACGTTGTTTACAATATCTCAGACGAAATACATCCTTTTAAATGTGGGGGCCTTAATATAGATGCCGGTATTAATATGATTACATTAGTAACAAAAGAACCAAATCTCTATACCTATGTTCTAACTAGGGATTCCTATAAAGAGTTGCAAATCATTAAAGGAGGACCAGGAGGTGGAGGACCAGATGGCGAGGGATATGTAGAAGCAGGAGAGTACCTGTCCGAAATACATGATTCTGCTTCAGAAAGCTCTGAGTACTACATCCTAAGTCTAGAGGCAGATATACCTACTGGTACATCCTTAAAGATACAGTTTAGAGTCAGTAGTGACCCTACAATGACAGGTAGTTCGTGGGTAGGACCTGATGGTACTTCTAATACCTATTACGATACAGCAGGGGTATATACTCTTCCCTATCTAGCAGGAAGATATCTACAGTATAAGGTAATATTTAGTTCAGATACCATTAATACACCCTTACTTAAAGAATTAATAATAAACTATGAAAAATAGATTAAAAGGTATAACACTAATAGAAACAATGTTGTATATAGGACTTTTCTCTATAATAATTCTCATGGTACTTAACTTTATGCTCTCTACTCAAGAATCTACACTAAGAAATAACAGAAGAGGAGATGTATATAAAAGTGCAGAATTTGTAATACAACATATTGAATACTCCTTTGATAAAGCAATAACCGTAAGTAAGGATAATAGTACCTTTAATACCAATATAGGAGTCCTAGAACTACAGTTTAATGATGGTAATAAACAGTATACTCTCTCTAACTCTACTCTCTACTTTGATACCATACCTATAACTCCTCCAAATATATCCGTTACACAATTCTCCCTAATTCCAATATACAATGGTGGAGAGTTACCAATAGCTGTAAAAATAAATATATCACTAGTATCAAAAGATGATCCTAAAATTACAGATACCATTAATCTATTATCTACCCTAAGATGAAAGGATATGTAGCATTAACAACAGTATTAGTAATACTTCCCCTACTCCTAATAACAGGTATAGATACCCTTTATAAAAACATGACTACCTTAGTTATTGGTAAAATGAACTATGATTCTCAGATATTAAAAAGTAATTCAGAAACATGTCTTGAAGAGGCTGTATACGTAATAAAAAGGAATTATGAATATACAGGTATACTAAATATCTCCATGGATAACTGGAGTTGTAAAATAGAGGTATATGATAAAGTAGATACTCCTGGTTTTAAGATAATAAATATAGAAGCTACAGATGATACTGGTATACACATATATACAGAGAAAGAATTAAATATAAATGTAGATCCTTTTGAAATCTCAAATACTTAAAACAAAATGTAATACTACAGAGAGAGTATTTGTAATATTACTTACTCTTTCTCTTGGTATACTAACCTTTAAAACCCTCTACTACTCTCCATTAAATATATATACCGTATTAATATATTTAATACTTGTAACCCTCTTTCTTACTCTTACATTCTTAGCGTATTATGATTTTAAAAAGATGGAAGTACATACTACTGTATCTTTTATCTTAATGCTCATATTACTTCTAATAAATGTTACCCTCTTCTTTCTTTTTAAAGATAACTTAAATATTAATATCCTTAATAATTGGAATTACAATCCATATAACAATATATTAAGTACATTAACATTAGGGAGTATATTTCAATTAGTAGTACTTATTTCAAAAGAGAAAGCCTTAGGACAGGGTGATGTAAGAATAGCTATAATAACGGGTTTATTAATAGGTTTTAATAACTTAATATACTGGTTATATATTACAATCTTTACTGCCTTAATATACGGTTTTATACTAGCTTACAAAAAGAAAAAGTTTAAGAATCTTAAAATACCTTTTGTACCATTTATGGTATTGGGAATAATTGTATTAATACTTCTGTATATCTAAATCTACTCTAACCTACACAACTATCTATATCCGTAATATGAATTATACACTCCTGTTCATCAACTTTAAAATTAAGAGGATGTATATATCTGCCTACGGATTCTTTAAGAATATTCTCATAGAAATGAATACCTGAATAGTATAGTGACTTCTCTGGGTGAAGAGAAAAATGCTCCTCAGACTCCCTCATATACCTAGTATATTCATTCTCTCCTGGGATATATTCTGAGATAGCAGCTACACACTTCTCATGTTTTAATTGCTCTACTCCTAGTATAGGGTTAACATTAACAGTAAATTCCTTTCCATATGCATATACTTCTTTACCTTGTACTTCTTCTCTAAACTCCTCTATCTCCCTTTTATAGTTATTAATTCTTCTTAAACTACTGTCTAAATATAACTTAATAACATAGTGGGGAGATTCTCTATTATCTAAAAATACAAAACTATCAGAACCAATATCTACCATCTCTTCATGACAAAGAAAAAGACTTTTACAATTACGAAGTCTTTTAAAAGCAGAGTTTACATCTGGAAAAAGCTCAGAGAAATCTGGAGATTGATTACTATGGTACATATACTTAGGTCTATACTCATAGGTTGTACAATTGCGGCAGTGGATATTTAAGTCTTTTAATTCCATATTTATTCTATTTTATGTGAGATGCCTATGGACGTCTAAAAAAAATATATATATGTGACGCCCATAGGCAAAGCTCATTAAATGTATCCCCAAGAGAGATATTTGTCCACTAGCTTTGAGGAAAGTTCTCTGTCCTCGTTGCCGGTTAAACCCGAATATCCGATGGAGAACCATAACTTCCAAGATCGAGAAAAAACTACTACTGCTCCCTTATCAACCGCTTTAAGTGGTAAAACCTTCTTTGGAAGATTCCATGTATCTCTCTCTGTCTCCAGTGCTGTTGATACTTTTAGGGCTGCATATGCAGTATAGTGATGATCTTCTCCCCATTGGGCAGGAAATTCTGGATTTATCTCAGTTTCAATTTTGAAAATACGTCCCAATTCATCCTTGAAACCAACACACGCTCCGCCTCGGAACTTTCCTTTTTCTATAGATAACATAGAAAAATCCCGAAATACGGAGTCTGCAACATATTGCAGAAAATCAAATACAGAAAAATCTTTTTCTTCCATCTGACACTCCCTTCTATTTTTTAGTGGATTAAATCCACATTCTAATGAGCTTTGGTATAAAACCAAGAGATTATACTATGGGGGGATACAAAAAACTAGAGAATATTGTTATAAAAGGATATTTATCCTTTAATCTGTAATTTAAAAATCTTCTGATAAATCAGGTCTATTAACATACTCTATTAAATCATCAATTGTCATACCAACTACAAGACATCCATTCTCATATGCAGATATAATTTCATCCTGTTCTACGCCTTTAAAATCTCCTAATTCCTCATCATACAACTTATTAATTATTTCTTCTGTAATAAGTTCTTTCTCTTCATCAGGTATAGGTATTGACTCCTCGTTTAAAACAGCATTTTCTAAGAAAGATTGACTCCTCTTTGCACAAGAGTTTGGCTTTACCCTTGCTTTAATAGATATTCTACTTCTTAAATTATCTTCTATACTCATAATATCTTTAATAATATGATAGGATTTTATCCAATATTAATCACTATTACAACTTAGAAAAGGTATTTAACCTTAAATAGCAATACTGTTTAAGATTGTGGAGACTGTAGAATTTGAATCTACGTACAAAATTAAGCACTTACTTTTGTAAAACCTTTCCTATTAAATTTGTATTCCATATTTCACTATTATCATCTCTTGGTACAATCCAAACTTGGCAGATTTGCTTTCTATTTGGCAGAGGAACTTCAAAAAGAACAATTTCATCCCCTTTCCTTATTTCTTTATATCCCTCTATTTCCCGCATTTCAAACGTATAACCATCTGCAAGAGTAATTTCCATATTATCGTTTTTACACTTTTTCTTTCTCTTAACAATTCCATCTGTATATGAGATAAGGTTACTCACTCTCTTTTCAACCTTAAAAATATTAAACATTGGTATATCATTCTCTAAAAGAATCCTATACCTTTCCTTAACATCTTTAATCTTTTCTAAAGAAGGTTGAATTACCTCAGTGATATGAAATCCATTTTTAAACAATAGGTAAGCTAAAATAGAATTCTCACGACTAACAATGGGCATACTACCTCCGCTATCAAAAAAATAAACACCCTCCACCCTCTCTTGCGGTATTGATTTAGTTTGAATAAATTTGTTAGGCTCATTCTCTGCTAAGAATTTAATATATTCCGGATTGAAATCTGTAATATAAAGACAACCATCCTCTTTTAAAGTAAGGAATATTCTACAAAGAAGTAGTGAGAGTTCTGCATCGTTATCTATTTGATGAAAAAGCATTTGTGTCGTAATAAAATCAACACTATCCTCATAGGAAGAGAGCATTGGGCCAAATTCAAAACTTCTACTGGGTTGACAAACATATGTCCTCCTATTTTCTATACCTCCCTTTACAGTATTTTCAACAATGTCTGGGAATATCCCTGTTGAACAGTCAACGAAAGCTCTATCAATAGAATATACACCTTTCTCTTCTAACTCATCTTGTAATGCTAAGAAAGAAGATGCATCTCCAGTGCCAATATCCATAGAAACAGCATCAAAAGAACCGTGGGGGAATTGTTTTTGTATTAAAGCACTAACCTCTGGGATTATAATTTTTTCCTTAAGGATATCTTTGCTCTGCCCCGTTTTTTCAAAATTAAAAGACATATCTCTTTTTATAAAATAGTGGGGGCATTTATAATTTCTGAATTGATGGAGACGGTGGGATTATAATCTAAAAGTCATTTCCTCTATCTTATCCCCATAAATCATGCTCTGAATATTTATATTTTCCTCCCTTGTCTTTCTTTCTCAACAAAGAGAAGAAAAGAACACTCATTTGGTAAAGAGATTTCTTCTCCTCTTCTGTCATAAAAGGAGGTTTCCAGTTCTCTACAAGCCTCTCCTCAAATATGCTAAAGTTTTCTGGCTGCTGTATCAATTCATAAAGTTCCTTCCTGCCCTTAATTATTGATTCTGTTTCAATTTTAGGAAAGACGAAAAATATGCGTTGCCATTCATTGTAATCATAGTAAGGACTTATAATTGTATCTAGATTTTTAAGTAAACATATTACTCTCCCATCATTAATAATTTCTTTCCTATGTAAATAATCCTTATAACCTTCACTCTCCAAGTTCTCCCAATTTGCATATGCGGTATCTAACCATTTCTCATACTGGGGTGACATTGTATTCGAGAAATTATTGAACATACAATATCCATGAGCAACCATCCATATTGTAGCCTGGGTACCAAATTCTTTATCCTCTACAAACCTATCATACAAAGGATTCTCTTCCTTCTCTCGTACTAGAGATTCGAACATTTCTTTAGGACTTGGCATACTTTTCTCTATTAGAGGGAAATACTCCCTAGCATCATTATGTTCCGATGGTAATTGCTGTTGCTTAGGTTCTTCTATTGGTTCTCTCTCTTTCATTTTTTTTTATTTTTTTAACTAAGATGGTGGAGACGGTGGGATTTGAACCCACGTCCAAAAGTTAAGCACAGTGTCATGTACAAATGTATTTAGATTTGTATAGCTAGATTAAACTGAAAAATCTAACAAAAAGCTTAATCTACTCAGTAGTTATTTTCACTACGGATCCTCTACTGACAAAGAATACGTACTATACCCTAGTAACGACTGTCCAAAACCCCTAACTAGGGATAAAGATAGTGGACATTGACTAGATTTATTTAGTCAAACTTATGCAAAATTGTAGGCATATATAGGTGCAGTGAATGCAGCTCTTAGCTTACTTGCAAAAGCGTTAATTTTGTTTTCTACACTTATCTGTGTTTAAGTTTTACGAACTTAAAAACGATTTGTGACAAACAGCACTTATGACTTCTGTCGAAAGCCTTACGTCCCCATATTCTTAAAGAACGTTGTATTATACCACTTATCTATATACTTTTGAACTACCAGAGTGTCCTCCAATCCTATATAGAACAATAATTCTCTTGCTGGATAAAATCCATATAATACGAATATCTCCTGTAACTCTAGAGCTATAAACTTTGCCCAAAGAGGGAATGACCACCAGGTGAGTCCTAAGGCTAGTAGAAAAGGGATCCCTTGATATCCTAACTACAATATCTTCAATCAAAATAAAAAGTTCTCTGTTTTTCCTAAATATTTTTCTTAAATCCCTATCATATCCCCTTGTTTTACTTATAACGTATTTAACTCTCCTCATCTGCGATTCTCTTGAAGTATCCCCTTATCTCTTTTTCACTTTTTAACTCTTCTAGTTTCCCTGCTTTACTATCCTCTATTCCCTTCTTAATCTCCTTTACCATCTCCTCATCAATAACAAACCCATCCAATACCGGATATGATTCCTTCTCTAATTCCTTTGTAAGTACATATCTAACATATGCTGGGAATGAATATCCTAAATTACTAGCCTTCATATCGAGTTTGTCCATCAATACTTTAGGAAATGTAATCTGTTTTGTAATACTCTCATATTTCTTTACCTTTGCCATTTTGTGTATAGTTTGTATAATTTAATATACAATTTTAACACAAATACCTGTTTTTTACATCTGGAATATTAATGTGATATTTACTAAACGACTTCTTTACTTGCTTCCCACAGCGCTATAGACGTAGCTACTGAAAGATTTAAGGAATCAATATTAGGGGAATGAGGTATAAATACACTCTCTCCAATATTCACATATTTCTCATCTAAACCTGTAGATTCATTTCCTTGGAGAATGGAATATGGTTTTACAAATGTAATATCTTTAATACTCTTACTACCTTTTAACATGAAAGGATAGAGGTTTTGATTTGGAAATCTACCAATATACTCCTCAATGGTATTAAAATATTCAAACCTCATATTAAACAATGCTCCCATTGTAGATCTAATGACTAATGGATCGAAGATATCTACACCCGGTTTAATAATGGCTAAATCTTTTACATTAAAACCTAACATAGTTCTAATAATGGTTCCCAAATTACCCATATTAGAGGGATTTACCAATACAATATGGTTTTCATTCTCTAATATCTTACTTACATATTTCTTAAATACAGCTACTACATAGGTATTCTCCTTTAGAGCGATCTTCTCAATCACCCTATCATTCTCCTCCATATATATATTCTTCTCCCTACATATCCTCTGTATCTCCTCAATACCTACACTTTGTAATCCCTCTCTTTTAAAAAACACTGTATATACCTTGTCCGAATGATTCTTAAGTAAATCTAAGACAGGATATGCACCAAAAGCATATGAATATTCAAACTTTTTTTGATATTTCTTAATCTTAGGAGAGTACATACTACTTGTTTTTTAATATATCCTTAAATATCTTGTCTGTCTTTTTCTTTTTAGTATCCTTTGTTAACTTCCATTTCTCTTCTCTAAGCACCATATATGCTTCTTCTACTTTCTGTTTTGTAAGAGTTAGTAATTTGTTTTTCCTCTTTAACTCAATCTGTGCCTTCTCTTCACTCTTGTACATCTCATATATACTGTGCAAAAACCCAATTAGAAGAATCACATAGCTAATTAATTTAGCTAGTAAGGAGAGATTCATCATTAATTCATACTCTAGATTAAGATATGGTAAGTAAAAGATTTGAGAAAGTATGGAGAACGTTAGGGAGAAGATGATCCAGAAATCGAAATTCCTGTAGTACATACCCCTACTCCTTGTATATCCTACTAATGTAAGTAGATATATCATTAGAGAAACTGTTTGTATTACAATTGCAAAGGTATATGACTCTAATCCTTCAAATATGTTTGAAAATATTGTAACAATGGCAATAAAGGCTGATATAGAGAAAAGTATTCCTACAAACGCTAATTTCTCCTTAAATACTCTTGATCTGTACTCCTCTTTCATAAGTAACCAACTTAAGAAAAAGAGTAAAGCTAAAAAGAATCTAGAGAGTACTACAGTACTAGGAAATACTTGAGAAGTAGATACAGAGAAGAAATCAGAAAATGCATCTAGAGAGAGTAATATCTGTAATATATCAATTACTCCTACAGTTAAAAAACCTAATCCTAAAAGTAAGTAGTTAGTAAAATTCTTTTTTGTATAGAAACGAAGTAGTGCGAGAGTACCAATAAAGAAAGCAGAGATACCAGAAAACAGGTCTACAACTAATTGAAAATCTTTAATCCAATAGAACTCTCCAGACATATATGCAAATAGAAGGAAGAAAAATATAGAGATTAATATTAATAACTCTTTTTCCTTAATCTCAAATTTTGAATATATTTCTTTCTTTTTCATATATCTTTAAATATTAATACATATACTTAGAAAATGAAATCTTTTCATTTCTTTCTGCATGAGGAGCACATACTGTTACAGTACCCTTACTGTCTTGAGAGATAAAATAGCCAGTACCATTAATAGAGATATACTGAGGATCAGTAGGTATTACTAATAACTCTTCTTCATCTTTAATTAAAAAACTCATACTAACTAAATCTGTACAATCAAATGGACCTGTCTTACATATCTCATTACCATACTCTACACACTCTGTAGAGCCCGGTATGGCCTCTGGAATCTCTGATTGAGCATTTACATATGAACTAACATAGGAGAGTATCTGAGCTACGTCTGCGGACCTCTTAAGGTTTCTAGCTTCAGCTGCTTCCTTACTTGGATTAATAGCTAACAATGCTAAGAAAATAACTATACCTACTGCTGATACTACAAGCATTATTTCAGTAAATTTGAATCTATTAGGATTAACCTCCCTACTCTTTTTAGGCATAGAGGGTACAAAGTTTATCGTTTCTTCTGAGAGTTTATTTTCATCCATATATACATAATACAAAAAAATCGAAGAGGTTTATATACTCTTATCATATACCGATAGTGTGATAACTGGTTTTATATAGTAATTTCCCCTCAAGATATGCCATACCTAGGCCACTTCCGAAGTTCTCCACAGTATTGGGCCCTTGGTGGATATCTTCAAGTTTCAGACTTCTCTTCTAAGAGGTATAATTAGGTATGATTAACCAGAAATATGTCTATCATGCTTCAAAGGTAAGAGGCCTAAAGATCCTAGAACCCAGAGCAAGTACTCATAAAATACCTTGGGTTTATGCAACAATGGATATTCCCACTGCAACTTTGTTCCTTGGAGATAATTTCGACTTCATTTGTCAAACAGGGATTTCAAATGAGAAACCGTACATTTGGGAAAGATTTAAAGGTGCATTTAATCTCGCATATGAAAATAAGAAAGGATCTCTCTATTACTTAAGCCCCTCCTCTTTTAAGCAAAATATGACATCCTTTTCTCCAGAGATTGTTTCAGAAGTACCAGTAAAAGTAGAAAAAGAAGTATTTATTAACAATGTAAAAGAATATCTCCTTGATCTACATAAACAAGGAAAAATCTCTATCTATTTTTTCCCAGAAGTACCTGAAGGTAAAAGTTCAAACAAAAAAGATATTGTAGAGAGAGGAATAGATTGGACTATAGATTTTGGAGAGAATACCTTGGAACAAGTAGAACAGTACCATCCAGATATTCTAGATAGGGTTATTAATGGTTTGCTTGAAAAGAAATATATATTTAAATCAAAGAGATGGTCTAAATACAATAAATAATATATACAATGGCAAAACAAACAGTAAAAAACCTAGTATGGATAGATCTTGAAACAACAGGATTAAGTACTAAAAAAGATAAGATAATAGAAATAGGAATATTAGTTACAGATATAAATCTGAATATCTTAGATACACAAGGCTATGTAGGCTTTGTAAACATTACTAATGAAGATATCTCCCTTATGGATGACATAGTTAAGGATATGCATACTAAAAATGGTGTAATAGAGAAATGCTTAAAATCTAAAAAAACATTAGAAGAGATTGATAAAGCCTCTGTTGAATACATTTCTAAATTTGTAGACAGAAATGAAGCACCACTATGTGGTACTAACATAGCATTTGATAGGAGCTTTATAGAGTATAGTATGCCCCTACTCACAAACCATTTACATTACAGAAATATAGATGTAACTACAATAAAACAGTTGAGTCAGATTTGGAAAGGAGATAAGTATGCAGGAAAAGAATCTACACACGAAGCATTAGATGATATAAGAGAGAGTATAGAGGAATTGAGGTATTACAAAGAAAAGATATTCGATTCCCTGCCTATTTAACCTCTGGATATTTATCTGGATTATCTAAATAATATTGAAACCATTTATTATCTTCTGTTACCCCTACCTTTTCTATATATGTCCTACTAGAAAATCCTCCATTCTTTTTTATTTTATTCTCTTTAATCTCCTCAATTTCAGAATTACTCAGATTTAAAACTTCTTTTAAATAGTCGAGAACTTCGAAGACATCTGCTATCTCTTCTTTCAATTCCTCCCTATCCATAGTACCCTTCATTTCTTTAGCTTCTTCGATTACTTTTCTAATTAGTTCTGCTATAAATTCCTCACCTGATAGAGTCCTTACCCCAGTTGGTTTCTGATTATTTTCTTCCATATGCGCAACTATACTATCCCTAACTAATTTCTCAAATCTGAAATATTTCATAATATCTAAAATAATTAAATTTAACTCTACCTCAACGGAGAGGGTGGGATTCGAACCCACGGTTCAGGAAAATATCCTAAACAGCACATTTCGAGTGTGCCCTATTCAACCAGCTCTAGCACCTCTCCAATGCTGTTATTATACCTTAAGATTACTTAAATCTCTTCAAAGGGGATATATTGACCATATGTAAGAGTATCTATCTTACCCTGCTTTCTAATATCTTTATACAATACTTTCTCTTGTAACAGTACAAACAGAGCATCCTTATCTGCTTGATCTAAAAGCATTATTAATGCTCTTGGATATCTTAATTTCGTCTCTACTATTAAAAGATATTGACCATTTTTAATACTAAACCAGAAGTTATTTAACATAAACCACTCATACAACCTTCCTCCAGTATCTATACCTCTTGCTGTAATCTTATGTGTTACTTTAAGAGGCTTATTAGTACCACTAACATATACAAAGAAAAGTAATGCTATTATCGCTGCCATTAAGTAATACTGTTGTAATATGGCTAAAAAAAGTACAAAAAGGAGTGATATAGAGAGTATTACCCAAAAACTCTTAGACTCAAAATTAAACTCATATCTATCAGGTGCTTCCCATTCAAAAAGTTTAAGATTCTGTACTACCTTTTTAGTAGGAACATCACTATCTTCTAATATGAGCTCTTTACTAGCTACTAGTACTCTCTTTTTAGTTTTTTGTTGAGATATGGCTTCTTCTTTTAACTTCTTTATCTTCTCTTCCTTCTCTCTTAACTGCATCTCACCTGAAAGAATATTCAAAATATCTTTAAATTCATCTCCCATTTTCTTTTTCATTGGTTTTGCCATATATGGTTAATCATATAACAAAGGAGGCAAGTATAACAACTATTAATACTCCTACTCCCCAATATATATTTAAAATATGAAAGAAATTAAGTATTAGAACTAATGCAAACCCTACTGTAAAAAGTAAGCCCCATTTAATACAAAATATCTTTAAATATCTACTATCCTCTTTTTGAAGAAATACTCTTAGTAAAAGGTAAGAGAAAAGAACAGCTATTGAGAATATTAAGGTTAGGATTAAGAAAAGAAAGGTAAGTATATTAATCCAGTTATACTGATTATCTCCATTAAATGGTAAGAAAGTATTAAGTGAGAGCAAATATAACAAAATTATAACAGTAAATATCGCTAAAAATATAAGTGTAAAAACGAATTTAAGATTTTTATCTCTATAAGTTTTTGAATCTTTTCTATTTACCACTATTCTTTACAATTAATTTTACATATCTATATTATGAATATCTTAATTATAGAGAAATCTAAAACTATTTCCCATATATTAAAAAATACCCTAGTAGCATATGGGTATAATGTGACTCAGGATACCTCAGATTTCAGTAGTGAAAATTTAGTAGATAGGGGTCTCTTTGAAATCTTAATACTTGATACAAATATAATGGGGAAATATACAACCTTAGATATATTAAAAAAGGTTAAAGGAAAAAAGGATATAAAAACTAAAATACTTGGTATATGTAGTATAGGGATATGGAAAGATAAGGTAAATTTCTTAAATACAGGTGGAGATGATGTTCTTTCATACCCTTTTCCTGTTCAGGAGCTAATAGCCAGAATACAATCTCTTTTAAGAAGGCCAAATAGCTATGTTGATAGTAGAATGTACATTGGAGATATATTACTAGATACAAATAATAAGAGTGTGAGTATTAAAAATAGTGATATAGATTTAAGAAAGAAAGAGTACCAACTTTTAGAATATTTCTTTAGAAACAAGAATAGAACAATTAGTAGATGTGAACTACTAGATCATGTATGGGATTACAGAAGCTATACAGGCTCTAATACAATAGATGTACATGTAAAGAGGCTAAGAGATAAACTCCCATATAAAGGGTTAATAGAGACCGTACATGGACAAGGTTACAGAGTAAAAGAACCTAAAGCATCATCGGCATTACAAGATGAACAAACTCTTGATCCTCTGCTACCTTAAATACACCTGGTTTAACTGTTTCAGAAGATTCAAATACAATATCTTCTGAATCTAAGTGGGTTAGTATATCTGTTAAAAGTCTTGAACTAAAAGCAATCTTTAAAGCATCCCCATCTATCTTACCTGAGAATGTACTCTTGTTACTACCTAAATCTGTTTGAGTAGCAGAAAGAGTTATACTATCTCCACTTGGATCTATATCTAATATTAACTTATTACCAAGTACACTCTTAGCAATAATGTTTGTAATCTTTAAAGAGTTAAGAAATTCAGATCTAGATATCTTACATACTGTTTTATATCCAGTAGGAATAATTTGCCTATACTCAGGAAACTGTCCATCTATTAATCTTGATACTAAATCTACATCACTATATCTAAAGAGTATCTGATTCCTATCTTCTATTAAATATACCTCTATACTTTCATCATCCCCTATCTCAGAAACAATATGAGATAACTCTAATAAAGCTTTTACAGGAACTAATATATTTACATCCTTTTCAGCACTAGAATCTAGCTTAACAATCTGTCTTGATAACCTTAATCCATCCGTACCTACAAAAGAGATATTCTCACCTGCAACCTCAAGAAGTACTCCTGTTAATACTGGCTTAATATCATCAGTAGCACAAGCAAATGCAACCCTATTTACAGATTTAGATAGTTCATCTTTAGAGATTTTAAAAAGAGGTTTCTTTTCTGAAACAGTAGCTACAGAAGGAAAATCTTCTGAAGACATGGTATTAAATATTGCTGAGTTATTAGTACTAGATATAT
>Ga0209416_1001092_pt1 | contig 20930 bp, 23 predicted proteins | sample RifGroF1_FD_184001 | JGI IMG/M metagenome (GOLD analysis project Ga0209416, IMG submission 184001) | Groundwater microbial communities from Rifle, Colorado, USA - Groundwater F1 (SPAdes) (version 2) | ecosystem: Environmental > Aquatic > Deep subsurface > Groundwater | place: Rifle, Colorado...
CCCGCCGCGACCGCCGACTGGTGGAACGGATGGTACGGGCCGGGATTATTTATGATGCCGCTTGCATGGGGTACGGGCGACTTCAAGATAGAAGCTCAGGTCGAGTATACTCCGGCAGGGGTGAGTTCCAGCCATTTCGCCGGAGTGATCGTACAGGACACATCCAATCCCTATCACTATATCAAATTCGTCAGTTTCGGCAGTCTCCCGCACCTTTTCGATATGAACATCTGCCGCGACAAGAACGGCTGGCCTTTCAGCGGGTTCATCCATTATCTCAATCCGACGACGAACCTTAGTTTGACATAAGGCTCCGTTTTCCCGGGATACGACTGCCTGACAGCGGAAACCGGTACACCGGCCGATTTTCCCGATTTCGTGACCAACGTCTTCGCGGTGTTTGTCCAGCATACCTGTACGAACAACGCCCCCATCCTGAGGATCGAGAAGTCGGGCCCGGTCGTCACTCTCTCTTATTCGGCGGATAACGGCGTGAGTTTTACTAAGGGTATGAGCGGGTATTTTTCCCCGGCGCAGGTCAGGATAGGCCTTGTAGCCAACGAGATGGGGAAACCGTTCGGCGGCGACGGGAAGGCGCATTTTGCCTATATCGAAGTACTGGAGAAGTAAACAGCCTCGATATGTAACGTTTTATCATCGCTTTTCCTATAAATACAATATGATAATTATCGAGTTATCAATCGTTATATATATTTCATAACATTTCGCCCGCAACTTGAAATTCTTTTTATCGTAGGTTATATTATTGAAACTAAGTTTTTGGAGGTCTATATGAAGAAGGGTTTGGGTATGATCGCGATTCTGATCGCGTTGGTTTCCTGCGCACCGGCGGTTCCGGAAATAGCGCACGGTGTAATAATCGCGGGCACCGTGGAGATATCTTCGGGTACATTAAACGCCGTCTATTGGGACGCCGGCACGATAAACATTCTGGATTCCGGTAATTCAAGTGTGATCTGTTCCTTCAGGGATGGTTCGGATGTTTATATTCTTGGGCGTAATTCACAGGATCAGTACGGGTACTGGAAAAACGGGGCGTTTACCCTAATCAGCGCTTCCGGATTTTCGTTACGGGATATCGCGGTCGCCGACGGGAAAGTTTACATTACCGGAAAGAACGCCAGTACATCCGCCGGTTATTGGGAAAACGGCATCTATCACGCTCTCTTCTTTTCTACCAATTCTAGCGATTATTTTATGAACGCCTATGGTATTGCCGTTTCCGGGACAAATATCGCGGTTGTCGGTTCGACAAATTTCTTGGCCGGAAAAGGTTATTGGCTGAATTCGGTCTATCATGAGGTGCCGGGAATCACTTCATGGTATGAACCTTATTTCGAAGGGACAAACTTAAGAATAATCTGCACGACTAACGGGAATGAAATAGGATACCTCGAAGCGGATGTGTATCATCGGATTATCGCAACGAATTTCTATGTTTACGGGGTTGAAAAAATCGGCGCGGATCTTTATATCTGCGGATATATAAACACCGGGGGATTTACCGCTCCGGTTTATTTGAAAAACGGGTCTCTTTTTAGCTTATCCGGTACTTACACAAACGGCTACACAAAAAAAACGATACTTTATAACAACGAAATCTATTTCGCGGGATCGGTTATCCAGGATTCGTTAAGTTCCGCCGCATATTGGAAATCTGACGGAACGGTTACGGTTCTGGATACTCGAGAGTCTTATGCGGAAAGTTCATCACCGGAATAAGCTGAATACCGGGGATTTGGCGGTATCCTGTCCCGGATCATCCCGATAAACGGGCAAATATACTTCGCGGGCGTCTCGCTCAGCCCGACGAAAATGAATAACGCGTCGTACCGGAATCCGGACGGCTCCATCGTTATTTTGGACACACGTTACTCAATGGCGGAAGTCACCGGAAAATATAGTCGGGGGGCGAAAGCCCCCTCTTTTGTTAGGGCCTGATGACAATGTCATTTTATCATGGCGACCAGGCGAACCTCCGCCTAAGCAATCTATCTCATTAATGAATTGGGAGTTATACAGACTGCTTTGCCGCTCCGCGTCTCGCGGTGACAAAGGACTCCTTGATTTTCCGAGTGCGTTAACAGTCCCGTTATTGCAGCGCTTTTAATGAGCCGAGCGGTATCTTGGCCTGGTCGAAGAAGTAATCGTAAGCGTCGGCCTTGCACACGAAGAACACCTTGTACACCCCGGCCTTAGTTTTGAACACCCCGAAGTATACCCGGTACTCGTGGTACTTATAGGCATACTGCATGACGGCAGAGCAGAGTTCGAGCCCGTTGACTACCTGGCACACGGGGGCTATGACCGTCTTGATCTCACCCTTACCGAGCTCGTTCGCCTTGAAATACTCCTTCTTGAAATTCTTCGCGAGGTCCTTCTTCAGCGCGTCATACTTCCCCTTCGCCTTCATGACCCGGAACTCGAGCGTGATCCCGTCGCCGATAGGGATAGTCGAAACGATGTTCCCGGCCTTGATATCCTTATCCTTTACCGGCCAGTCCGCAGGCATTTCAAGGGAATACCCGCCCTTTTTCACTTCCACTACCGACGGCCCCGCCTCCTGCGCGGTGACAGCCGATATCGTGAAAACCCCCAGAAAAACGATCATCATTTTCCGTCTCATACGGCCTCCTTTTTCTTCTAAGCATCGGTTTATTATACAACGAGGGGAAGTTTCCGCGAGTTTTCCGCTGAAATTGAGAAAAAATCTTACGGGCGGTGGGCTATGATGAATGGCGTAGGCGCGACATATCCCGACGTGTTGGCCGAGTAACCGAACCCGTTGCCGATAGTGATATTCGTCCTGATCTCGAAATGCAGGTGCGCGAAGTAGAGCCCGCCGACATTCCCGATAGTACCGACCTGCTGACCGCGTTTAACGATCTGGTACTGATCGACGTCGATATTCTCGAGGTGACCGTAGAGGCTCTCGATATACACGGGATTTTCCTGCGACCCGATATTATGCACCACCCGGACAAGATTACCCCAGCCCCCGCCCGCATTCGCGGCATACACCACGATACCGTCGGCAATACTGTAGACCGGATCGTAAAGATCGGTATTCCCGCCGCCCTTGCCGTTCCAGTCCTCGCCGAGATGGAAGTTCTTCTGGAACGGCTGGGCGTCATAGTAGCCTACGGCGTCCGGCGGCCCCACGGGGAAATCCAGCCCGTCCGCGATAGGACACCTGTCCGCGAGTATCTTCATCACTTCCGTATCGCCTGTCGACGCCCGGAGCGGGATGATATGCTGGGAGTTGCTGAGAACAATCAAGACGATCACCGCCGCGACCAGTCCGGCGAAGAGGAAAACGAGCGCTTTTACCGACGTGGGCATAATGCCTCCGGGCTTTTTATATTGAGAGTCTGAATAGAAACACACGGTTAGATTATAGAATGGCGAAGCAAGCGTGTAAAGAAAAAAAGACGGCCGGAGATAAACTCCGGACCGTCTCAATTGGGGGGTGATATAAAAAGGTCATTTCATCAAGGAGGCGACCCACTGCCGGTTTTCCCAGAGAGCGCATCCGCCACGCGTCTCCTTAAGGAGATGGTGGTTTTCCCTGATCTTCCGAAGAAAATCGGAGGCTAGCGCCGACCTTAACGACATTTGATTGACATCGGTATCCGAATACGGCGCGAACGGGCATGGCTCGAGCCTGCCTTCTGGGCTGATATGCACAAACCCGCGTCCCGAAGCGAGGCATCCTCCGAAGATTTCCTCGTCGCCCGGGAAGCCGATGAACTGCGCCCGATGCTTCCGGCCCCATTCGTCCAATAACCGCCGTAACTCTATTTTCTGTTCCTCGGTGAGGGTCAGGTGATCCGTGCCCTCGCGTACAGGAACATATTCCACATAAATAAAAACACCGCATTTCTTACCGAGCAGGCTCCCGATAAACTCTCCGCTCGTGACTGTATCGAAATTCTCGCGTGTGACTGTCACCGACGTCCCGTAGAGCACGTTACCCGAGGCAAGCTTGTCCATCACCCGGAGCACATTCGCGAAAACCCCGCCGCCCCTGCGGCTGTCGGTTTCGATCATCCCGCCCTCGAGGCTGACAATCGGCACAAGGTTCTTCTGCTTCTTCATCCTGCCGATCAATGCGTCGTTCAGCAGGAGGCCGTTTGTAAACATCGGAAACACGATCTCCGGAAATCCGGCCGTGATATCCATGATCTCGGGGCGTACCAACGGTTCCCCGCCCGCGATCAGGATGACCGACGTCCCCAGTTCGCCCGCCTCGCCGATCACGGAACGCAGTTTCTCCGCGCTCATCTCGGTTTCACGCGAACGGTGCTGTGCGTGGGAATAACATCCCTTGCATGCCAGATTGCATTTCGCGGTAATGCTGATGATCATAAACGGGGGCGACTGCACCCCTTCCCTCAGCCATTTCTCGCGAATAGCGACCGCTCTTCTCTGACTCATCCATGTCCTGAAAAGATGCAGCGAATTCGAAAGGTTGAGGATATTCCGGGTAAAAATCTTCCCGAAAAAGTCCTTCACCATTCCGCTGAACTTGATCTCATAATCCGTACTGCTGTTCATCCGTCTCTCCCGCGGCGGCCGAATACGCAATCCGCCTATCTAATGAAACACTCGAGCGGATGATTTCCGTCACCGAAGATGCAATATAGTTTCAGTTTTTCCGGTCCAAACACCAACGCACCTTCGATAACATATTATGATATATTCCGCAGAGTTTGTCAATAGGTATAATACTTAGTTTTAATCTTACTTACTTAATATCGAGAAACTGTTCGAATTCCGAATAATCGAATGCGGTAAGCGATTCCGGATGTATCCGAGAAGCTTCGGTTTTTCGGCTTCAAGGGTATAAGTGAGTTCTTCTTTCATCTCCACCCCTGTCTGTTATAACGTGTTTATCAATGATTTATTGCATAAAAGTTAAAATAGAATTATTGCGGATTCCTTATTCCGGTGATATGATATTTATATCCATAAAGGAGGAAATATGAAACTCTATATCCTGGCGCTTCTCTTGATCTCGGGATTTGCCTATGCCGGACATGAAGACGAATGTATGGAAATCAAATCCAAGAAGGGCGAAGGGACATACGTGATGACCTCCGCCGGATTTTCCATCTATATCGACCCGAAGAACGAGTATGTCGATATGTTTGAAAACAACCTCATGATAAAAGTCGCTGAGGGTACGTTAAATATCGATAAGTTTTCGCTCACCCAGGACTGGAAGGAAGCGAAATCGATGATGAATGACGATTTCAAGAACGTGGTCTATAACGGTCACGCGCCGAAAAAGGATTCCTCGCTGAAAGTCCTTAAGACCGACACGTCCAAGCTCAACGGGATGGAATGCATCCTGAAGGAATACACCTACCAGAGCAGCGACGGGTTGTGGAAAGGTACGATCGTTTTATTCAAAACTCCCAAGGGCGTCTACCAGATGAAATACGACCGCCCCGAGGATATCTATATTCAGTTTATCGATAAGATCGCCGCGGTGATGAAGACGGCGAAACCCATTTCGGAGAATTAAGATTAGTTTATTTAAAACTGGCTGAAATTTTTATCGATTAATTGACTCATTTTATACAACATTATATACTGAATTTCTATAGAATAAGGAGGAAGTATCATGAAGAAAGAGGGGTTATTAGTTTTTTGTTTATTTTTGTCGTTTGGCCTTTTTTCGTGTGTAAACTTAATTCCGGGCAGCGGGGGTGTGAACGTTGAACAAATCAATATGGACAATCTCCCTGAAGTAATCATACCAATTAGTCCCGTTCAGGCTGAAATTGCTTATGATGAAGCAGAAATTTTTATAAATCAAAAGATTCTTGTGCCTCATTCTGACTCAAAACCCGATTTATACTATGTAGTTATTTTTGTAACAAACATCTCCGAAGTAAACAAAATGATACAGTGTTTTGTTCCATATTCGGTATTACCTATGCCTGGATTTGAAACTAATGAAGAAATGCTTGAATTTTTTGAAAATGCGGATGGTGTGTTTTCAGGGAAAGGCTATTCAAACGTTATGCCCTACTATGCTTTAATCACTTCAAAACATTATAATGAATTCTTAATGAATCATACTTTTGTTTTTAAACCAATAAGAAAAGTGAGTTACACCGAACTATCGAATATGGGTGGACTTGATATATCATTTATTAATGAATATACTACACGTATCGAGGAATGCGGTTGGACAAATACAAATTCTACGAAGGGATTTTTTGATTGGCTACAAGCAATCTGGGGGAATATAAGCGATGCATTAGGTGGAATTGGGGCGGTACTGGTTGAAAAAACGAAGTGTCATATTCATTTTAAATATAGTAAACCTGATTCGTCAATGCAACACAAATGGGTAGAAGGAATATATCCCGATATCAATGTAAAATTTCATTATGCTAACGGGAGTATTGGCTCGTTTTCAAAAAGAATAGATCAGTATGGAAATATCGAAATTGACCTTCCAAAAAACACCACTTATAAAATGTTTTTTGAATTATTTAGTTATTATGCTTGTTACACCTATAATCATCTAGGGTATGGATGGATTTTTGATCGATACTATTATACTAAGGATTCAACAGAACAATTTAGCGAAGTGGTAAACATTCAAAGTGATGGAATCGCATACTCTGCCCTAATGGGTATTTTTTATGAATTGAATACCTATGCGAAGAGCTTTGATCTTGATCCCGGACAAGTGTGGATAGAAGCTGTTGAGTTGGGGAATAAAGCTGGAATGGCAACACCTTTTGGGATTGATATTGACCTTTCATATCAGTATAATAAAGAAGTATGTGCACATGAATACGGCCATTATATTCACATGATGAAATCCTCCCTAGGTGAATTGTTTCGACTGGATTGGGAAATCAATACTAGACCAATAAATTTTCCCGATGGAACAACCGATCCAATTTATTCAAGCTATCCAAACGTCTTAAAACAAGAAGCTTGGGCGGAATTTTTTGCGGTCACATTTTTAATAAACAGGTATGGGGGAGAAGCAATTGAAAAGAACAATCTATGTAAAATATTGGAAGCAAATTTCGGTAGCAAAGAGGTATTATTTGCATCGGAAACTCAAAACTTTAATTCAATAGGAAGAAGCGATGATTATTATTTAGACCACGATTATTATTTATACAGATTTGATTTTATTAGGTATTATAAAGAAGCATCGATTCTATATGACCTTTGGGATAAAAATGAATATAGTGAATATTTTGATCAATATTTATTTTTAGAGTATGGAAATCAGGCGAAGAGTATTACAACATATCGATTAATTGGTGCCTTTTTTAATGATGGAACTGAGTTTACAAACACATTCTTTCTTAATTCAGCATTTAATAAGAACGCAATTATTACAAGAGAAAAAGATTTAGATAAAGTTTCGTTATCAATAAAAGAAATATTTGAGTACCTTAAATTTTCGATAATATATTATGACAAAACTCTTGAGGAATGTTTACCATTAGGTATCCCAGAAATAAATAATATGTTGGGACTGCACAGTTCCGATTATCCAGTTTATTCTCCAAATAATAAACCCTTGAATATTATTAATACTATTAATCCGGATGCGTCAATAAGGATTTCTTGGAGCGCAATTCCATTTATTGATGGATATTATGTTTACAAATATACTAATAATTTCTATATCGAACGCTTCTATACAACCGGTTTGAACTATATCGATAAAAAGGGGTTAAAATCAGGATTATCCTACCAATATAGGGTGACTGCGGTTTCCGGCGGGGCTGAAAGTCCTCAATCAGATTTAACGACCACTTTACCTATTCCCATACCCCAAACTCCAATCGGTTTTTCTGCTATTGCTAGTGTAAATGGTTCTATTTCATTATCATGGAATAGTGTAAGCGGTGCTTTATCTTACATTATTACCAGAAATGCACCGGGGCTTTCAGAAAAAAAGATGTTTTTAACATCGTTAAACTATATCGATACCAATCTCGTTACAAATAAAACGTACAGTTACACCATCATGATTTCTAATTATTCGGGGTATAGTACGAATTCTGTAATCAAATCAATTACACCCCTTTTACCAAATAATCCAAATAATTTAACCATTTCAGCATTGACCCTTGATTTAGTACGGTTATCATGGGATACTGTAAATGGAGCAAATCAGTATCTAATCCAACGTGTAGATGTCAGTAATAGTCAGATTATGGAATTTACTACAATAAATAACTGGTTCGTAGATTCAACTATTCAAAATGATAAACTATATCAGTACAAAGTATGGGCGAAAAATATTCTTGGGAAAAGTACAAGTTATTCAGCAATTAATGTTCAAACTCCTAATACTGACGGGGTGATTGTTTCTGTTAATACCCCAAGCTACATGACTAATCTACCCAGCGCGTTCATTATGCAGGGGTTGGCAACATCGGGGGGAGTATTTCCTGCGGACAATGTATATTATAAGTTTAATACAGGAGGGTTTAGTCAAGTTTCTGTTGATACAAATGCTACTTGGAACATAAGTGTCAGTAACCTCAGTATTGGACAAAACACACTTTATATTTATTGCGTAGATTCTGGCGGTAATTCTAGCCTGACAAATACGATTCCTTTTGTTGTTTATCCCAGAGCTATTTATATGTCATCATTTGGATCCTTTGGAAGCATTTATACCTCTTATGGCCAAAGTTCATTAAATATTTTAATTTCAAGTAACAACTTATTATTTATCTTTGATGCATATGCTAAGAGTATAAAGCTATTCAACACTAATGGTGTATTTATTCGCTCATGGAATCTTGGAATGTCACTGATTCATCCACTCTCGCAATTATTCCAGTTAAAAGATGGGTACTTCTTTATTACAGGAGCAGGTGGTTCAATTCATATGTTGAATACCAATAATAGTACCTACTCCATGGCACCTACCCCGTTGTCAGTAACTCCCCTTAGCCCAAATTTTTCTTGTAATGCATATCGATTTATATTTAATGATTTCTATAGTTATATTTCAGATTATGGATCGGTATATTCTTGTTGTGTGTTTATTGCTTCAAATTCTACTTATCTTTCAAAAATCATTCTTGAAGATCAAATGGCTGAAATGGATGTTTTCGGGAATAATATCTATGTTTTAGATAAGAACAAAATTAAAATTTATAATGCTTCTGCAAATCTACTGAATACTCTCAATAATATCACTGTAGGGAACAATCCTTATGGAAATGAAGAAAGTATTATTGTCGATGAAAATTTCATTTATATTTGTGATCCCCACGATACATATAAAATTAAAATTTTCAACCATCAAGGAACTAAACTTTATCAATTTGGTCTACAAGGTTCGGCAGTGGGGCAGTTTAATGCTCCCACTGATATCAAGAAGCTTGGTAATTATATAATAATTGCCGATGCTGGGAATAATAGAATTCAAAAATTTTTACTGTATTAAACAAAACAAAAAAGGGGTTGTCTAATAAGCAACCCCTTTTTATCAAACCTGTTTTTTCACAAAGACCGACTCGTTATGATTCCCGTTCAGATGACGAATGCAGTAACCGTAACCAATCAGTTTTTTGTCGCTAAAACGACTGTCAACCTCACGATCAGCGGCAGCCTTACCGGGTATATCAATCCGAAAGTGTTTGCATCCATCAATCCCGATCCGAATTACCAAATGGTCTATTCGCCGGTTTCACAGGTTATCAATCTTTACACGGAAATTTCCAATGCTCCTTATAGCGGAAATATCTATCTTTTCAGCGATTTGAACGGCAACGGATGGTATGAATCGGGAACGGAATCCATCATCTCTACAAACGCACCTTTATGGATGAACAATGTCTCAAGTACCAATCTCACGCTAATTGTTACCAATCACCTTTAAGGTAAATCCTCTATCCCCGCTCTCCGGAGCGGGGATTTTTTTATGATTCGTCAATTATCCGCTACGAAGCTGGAAGTATTTTCAAACTCCCGTTATAATACACTCATGTTTATATACTATAGAAAGGAGAGGATGATGAAAAGACTTTCCGGCATAGGTCTTTTGATAGCATTATTCGGGATGGTCATATCCTGCGGGGTTCCGGTAAATCTGATCAATGTTTCCGGTTCGTTTACCGGCGCATATTCATCCTTATGGAAGGCCGCCGTGGGTTCCAAATCCGGGGGTACTTACTTCCTGAACGGTGTTTCTTCTGCGGACGGCGCGGGGCATTTCGATATAACCGTCCAGAAAAACCTCGGCGGGAAAATCGTAATCGCGTTCATAGACCTCAACAACAATAACATTCCCGATGCCGGCGAAACGGTATCGATAGATCAGCCCGTGGTGAATATCGGCGCGGACCCCGTCTCGGGTGTCGTGATCGACATCCCTATCATAGAAATCTATTCGGCCTCCGGGAAACTGACCAACCATTTCACCCCGGCATGGAAAGTGAAAATGCAAACGCTGACTTCCCTCGAATATTACACGGCCCCCGATGCGGGAGGAAACTTTTCCGTTATGGCCATACCTTCGATGCTCACCATGACATTGAAGGCCTTCCGCGATGATAACGGGAACAATATTCTCGACCCCGGCGAATTTACCGTCCCCTACGCGGAGACTTTTACTCTCTATACCAATCATGTCTCGAATATCGTTATCAATATCCCCGATTTCTCATCCATGACTATCGGCGGTGAACTCAAGGGGAATATTTTCGGATTGCCGGTCGGCGTGGTCGCATACGACAACATCTCAGGACAAACCGCCTACACCGCGCCCTCCACAAATAAAAACATTCCGTTCAGCCTCGGGATCACGGTAGGCAATACCAACAGTATCGAGCTGAGTTATTATGTCGATACGACCGGAAATAACGCTTTTGACGGTATCCTTTCAGAGTATACAAGCGAGTGTATGGGGAAACTCGGTACTATCTATACGGTATCGAATCTTTCCGGATTGGTCTTCAATCTCGTTCCGAAACTGATCTCCGGTACTTTGAGCGGGTCGGGTGCGGACGATATGAAGTATGTGATCCTTTTCCGCGGAATCGATGAGTTCACTTATTCGCCGGTCGCCGGTAGTTCCTATACTCTAAAACTCTATACCTGCGCATCCGGGTCAACTAATAACGAGTCCTACTTCATGTTTGCTACAGTCGAACAGTTGTCCGGGGCGATCGGGTATTTTCAGTTTCTTATAAATTCTATAGCTTCCTCAAAAACATCGGTTAAGAATACAAACAGTCTCCCATTCGGGAATAATTATATCAGATACACGAATACAGTAAATTTCCCCGTATCCAAATATAGTTTTACCGGGATGATTTTTGGCGACGACGCGTCCCTGTTTAAGTTCGGGGTGCTGGACAATCTGGAGTTTCCCAGCTATGATATGACATTCGGAAGCTACCCCCAGAATACCGTTATCAATGTCTATTCATTCAATTCCGCGCCGGTAAGCGCTATGATAGGTGTGTTTAAAGACGAGGATAACGATAATAGAGTCCTTTATAATGAATTGACTCTTTCCGCTTCGGAACCGATCTATCTCAAGACGAAAGCTATATCGAATTCGATACTCCTGACGAATAAGTTTTTTATGGCAAAAACAGTTGTGAACCTTTCGGTCAACGGCAATCCGGCGGGCTATGTGAATCCGAAGGTCATCGTATCGGGCAGCTCTATCGGGATAGGTTCCAAGGGTTACGCCCCCGTTTCTCAGACCATTACGATTCATTCGGAATTATCGAATATTGGTTATCAGGGAATAGCGTTTGCTTTTAGCGATGTGAACGGAGACGGCTATTTCTCGCCTTTCAATGATAAAATTATTTCGACTAATATGTCCATATGGGGTAACGCGGTTTCCGTGACAAACATTACTCTTTATCTGACGAATCACCTGTAGGCATAATTAATAAGGGACTGCCTTTTGGGGCTTGATGACGAACTCATAAAATACATGATGTTTTGTCACTGCGAGCCCGCCTTCCATTTTCGATAGAAGGTGGACAGGGAGCAGAGCGACCTGTCTCCTTCTCCTGTGAAGGAGAAGGCAGGCAAAGCAGTCTGTTTAATTTATATACCCAGTAGTTAAATGGATTGCTTCGGTTATGGTTCGGCCTGTCTCCTTCTCCGTAGGAGAAGGCAGGCAAGCTCACCATGACGCCTCGCAATGACAAAATGAGTTTGTCAACACACCCTTTGAGACAGCCCCTTTTTTATATGCCGATTTTTCAGACCTAACTTTGCACTGATTCCGACTTCCTATGAAAGCGCCTGCCAGACACTCGCGACGACAATCCCCATGTAGATCGGGATCATGATGCCAGCCGAGATTTTATCGAGTAACAGGGCTTTTTTCTGCGAGTTAACAATCTTTTCCGACATATATATTTTTAACGATATCGCCGATTCACCCACGCAGAGGAAGATGAACACATACGAGATGTTGTGCAGGAAGTCGACTAACGTCTGAGTCGGGGTCTCGGGCAGAACCGACGAGATAACATACTGGCTCGCGAGGGCGGCGAAAAGCGCTCCGACCGAGAGTCCGAACCGGGGGTCGAGGTCTTCCGGGCGGACGAACAATGTGACGAATGCGATCATCACCGCGATGAAAAGGCCGACGAATGTTTTCAGGAACGTGCCCCACCCGCCGCCGGTACGTTCGAGGTCGAACGAGAAAATGTAGCGCGAATACTTCGCGTAATCCCCGGGGGCGATATCCGGGTCGCCGTACGTCGACTCCCAGACATTGGTGATCACCTGCACGCGCGAGGCGGTGATGTCCCACCCGGCAATCTTGACCTTTTTATCGATCGAGCTGTTCTTCGCGTCGGGGACAAATATGACCTTGTTGACATCGCGCGCGATGTCCTCGATAACGATCTCGACCGTGTGTTTATCGAACGGGAATTTCGCGACATCCCAGTTCTTCTTGATCACCGATTTCACCTTCATCGTCTGGTAGTAACAGTCCGTCTTCTGTTCGAAGTACTCCCCGGACTTCTCGAACTCCTTAGCGTTCACGATCTCGAGGAACTTCGACGGATCGGTATTGGAATTCTGGTAACAATAGAAGGGGTAGAAGTCTATCGCAAGCTCGTTGTCCTGCATCCGCAGATTGTAGATATCGATGATATACAGACCGAAGCTCACCTTGTCCGGCCCGGATTCTTCCTGCGCGTTCAGGCCGCCGCTCAATCCGGCGATCAAGACCGCCGCCGTCAGTACCGATAACAGGGTCTTTCCTTCATTCATAGAGTTCTCCTCGGAAATAGAATACCGATATTATATTTTTTTATCAGGATTTGTCAATACTTATCGTCTTCATCTTGAGATGTTTTCGATTGAATTCGGATGTGCTCTAATGACTGAGAAAGATTGCGACCGCGCAGGGTCAAATAATAGCGAAGCTTCGCCGGTGGTACGGGGTGAGGCCGTGTTTCCTGACACACTCACGGTGAAACTTGGTCGGGTAGCCCTTATTCCTGTCCCAGCCGTAGTGCGGGTATTCCCCGTGAAGTTCCAGCATCAGACGGTCGCGAGTCACCTTTGCGATGATCGACGCGGCGGCGATAGTGAACGAACGGCTGTCGCCCTTGATGATCGCTTCGAACGGGACAGGAGATTCCAGCTTGACGGCGTCGATAAGCAGGTAATGCGTGTCGCCCCATTTCTCGAGCACTTGATCGAGCGCGGATCGCATCGCAGCCTTGGTCGCCTGAAGAATATTGATCCGGTCGATCGTATCGTTATCGACAATCCCTACCCCGAACGCTTCGCATTCGCTGACAATATGCCCGTAAAGGATTTCGCGTTTCTTCGCGGGGACCATCTTGGAATCCCAGACACCGTCGATAAAGTGGGGTTGTTTAAAAAGAACGCAGGCAGCGACCACGGGACCTGCTATTGGGCCGCGTCCCGCCTCGTCGATGCCTGCGATATATGAATAACCTTTTTGAAAAAGTTCCCGCTCAAAAGACAAGAGTTCGTCTTCCGAGGGCCGTTTCATCGGCCTTATTCCTGAACCTTGGCGGCGGCTTTCTGCTTCGAGGCAGCGCTCACGCCTACGCGTTCGGTGATCTTAGCCGCGCGGCCAAATCTGCCGCGGAGATAGTAAAGCTTGGCGCGGCGGACACGTCCCTTGCGGACGACTTCGATCTTGTCGATATACGGCGAGTTGAACGGGAATATACGTTCGATCGCGACATCATGGCTGATACGGCGAACAATAAAACTTTCCTGGGGCCCGCCATGGCGCATCGCGAGAACGACGCCTTCATACGGCTGAACACGTTCCTTTCCGCTTTCCTTGATCTTGACATATACGCGTACTGTATCGCCGATATTGAACTTCGGCAGACGTCCCTTGTTATTCTGTTCCTGGAAAAGGAGGGCGTTGACTTCCGCCATTGTATTACGCTTGCGCACAATAGGTGCTGCGGGCGTCTCCGCGGCAACAGTTTCTGCGGCGGGAGCTTCGTTTACCGCTTGCTCTTCATTCTTTATTTCGTCCGACATTTTTCCACTCCTTCGAGATTTTTTCTATAATTCGGATATTCTTTTCCCATTCTTTGTTCTCTTTCTTCAGACGGGTCAGCGTGTTTGCCGACTGCCCCATTTCCAGTTTCGGCCGCCATTCGGCGTATAGATCGGGTCTGTTGAAGTAAGTCTTTTTCAGGCTTTCCTCTGTCCGGTAGCTGTCCACCGCGCCGTGATCGCCGCTTCTTAACACATCGGGAACCTTTACCCCGTCGAACTCGATGGGTTCGGTGTAATGCCCGTGCTCGAGAAGCCCATGCTCGAAACTCTCTTCCGCGACCGATTCTTCCTTAACAGTACCCGGAAGAAATCTGCTGACCGCATCGGCGACCACCAACGAAGGAAGCTCGCCGCCGGTAAGGACATAATCTCCGATCGAGATTTCGTAGTCCGCCTCCGCCCGAGCGATCCGTTCGTCTATTCCCTCGTAACGCGCCGCAATAAAAAGCAAGGCTTCGTGCGTCCCGAGTTCCTTCGCGGCGAGGTTGTCGAAACGTTTCCCCGACGGCGTCATGTATATCACTTTTACTTTCGGGTTCTTTTCCCTGACCGATCCGATGGCTTTTTTCAACGGCCCCGGCTCGAAAAGCATCCCCCGTCCGTGACCGAAAACCGGCTTGTCGATCTTCCGGTACTTGTTCCCTGAAAAATCCCGAAGATCGATGGTCTCGATTTCGAGAAACCCGTTCTCCGCCGCCCTTGAAAGTATCCCTTGCCGCCAGTATGCGTCGATAATCCCGGGAAATATAGTTAAAAAATAAAAACGCACTAAATAAGATCCTCTATCGAACGAAGGTAAATCTGCTTCGCGCCGACATCGATCCGTTCGATATACCTTTCTTCCATCGGGATGGCGACCGTCTCGTTATTCGTCCGTTTGATGAAGAACATATAACGGTTCCCGATCTCGATCAGGTTATCGGCCGTCCCGAAACGTTCGCCGCCGAAAAAGACCTCGTTCCCCATCAAATCCTTGATATAAAACTCGTTCTCACCCGGCGCCGGAAGACTCTCTTCATCGATATAGATGTCCCGTCCGCGAAAAAGCTCGGCGGCATTTCTGTCCGGTACGACAGAGATATTCGCGATCACACGGATCGCATCCGCGCCGGCCTTCGCCGATTCCCTCACCTCTTCGATTTCAAACTCGCGGAACCCGTCGGCCGAAAGATGGTCCTCGATATAAAACTTTTCGACAAACTCCAGTTCCTCGAATCCATCGACAAAGAAGTCCAAAAAGACTTCCCCGCGGATTCCGAACGGTTTTACAATCTTTCCAATCAGCAGTTTTTTCATTCCGGTTTAATCTAAAATCTCCAATATTACTCTTCTGCCATTCTTAACAGAAACAGCGTTGATCAGAGTCCTGACCGCTTTCGCGATAACGCCGTTCTTGCCGATAACCTTCCCTACATCCCCTTGGCCGACCTTCAGTTCGAGAATTGTCGATTTCTCCCCTTCGACAACCTGAACCTTGACTTCGTCGGGATTGGCCACGAGACTGCGGGCGATCATCTCCACGATATCTTTCTCAATCATCGAACCTCCGCTTGTACCAATGATTTAGCTCGCCGCTCCTGTCTTTTTGATTTTGTTAACAAGATTTTTTACGATCAGGGTAGGTTGCGCGCCTTTTCCGATCCACTCGCCGTACTTCTCGAGATCGATCTTTGTCGCGCAGTCCTTCTCCATCGGGTGATAATACCCGAGAGACTCCAGATACGCGCTTCCGCGTGCGTTACGCTGATCCGAGACTACGACACGGTAATACGGGCGCTTTCTTTTTCCTATGCGCATCAGGCGAATATGTACTGCCAACTCGATACTCCCTTAATTTATTTCGGACTCTGCATGTAGTCCGAATTTTAGCTTAATATTATAACACGGAAGAAAAAAGATATCAATTTTTACCAAGTTATTTATTCCGCCCGGTTTCCCGGTTTTCGGGCCGTACCTGTTGACAGAAGGCGGGGATATGTTAAAATAAAGGATGGGATCAGGGGGAGAAATAAGATGCTTCATACTTTCTTTCCCTCAGGGGAAAGAAAGTATGCAAAGAAAGGCTGCCCCGCCATTATGCCGGTTTTATCTGTTTCGCACGGTGAAAGAATAAAAAGCGCGAAACGAAAACGCCGTAACTCGCTACGCTCGGACAACGAGCGTAGCCGAGGTGTCCGTATGTCCGGAAGAAGCGCTTCAAAGCGCGCGGGAAGAAACGCCAAACAGCCAAATACAGAAACAGCCGAAGGCAAAGAAAAAATCACCCGACACACCCTCTTATAGGGCAAGCAGTGACAGCGAGGAACGCGGGGGAAAACATCTGGGATGCGAAGAAATAGTTTCATTTCGGCATAGAGGCGGGGGCGACACACAGGAGGTGTTAGCCCCGAACGAGCCACGGACGGCGAAAGTGAGGGGAAGAAACAGCCGAAAGGCAAAACGGACATGAAACTGTATAGGTTACCCTCCGTCACCGCAAAGAAAATCTTCCCTTTTTAAATGAAGATATTGATTTTTCTCCCCGTCCTCCATACAAACATCCCTTCACCCGCGTCTTCCCCCATCATTCTTGAGTTATTTCACGGCTTGGCTTATGATGAATGGCGAATGAATCCGCCCGTGGTCATTTCAAATGACCCGGCTGGAAATGACCGCATCCGAGGAGCCGACTATGAAGCTGTCCCAAATCGCTCAAAGTTTGAATGGCGAAATGCGGGGAAACGATATCGAAATTTCAGGCGTCTCAAATCTTGACGTCCAGTCCGAAGGTACGATCGGGTATGCCGAAAACAAAAACACCCTTACTGTCATGTCACGGAGCCCGGTTTCAGCGTTGATCTTGCCGACGACCATTGAGTACGACGGAAAGCCGGTTATCAGTGTCGATAACCCTAAGCTCGCGTTCTCACGGGTACTGGAAATGTTTTCGCCTTATGAACCGTATGAGGCGAAAACCTACCCGAACACCTATATCGCGACGACCGCGAAGCTCGGGAAAAACGTTACCGTGATGCCGTTCGCGTGTATCATGGACGGCGCGGTGATCGGCGACGATACGTTGATCTACCCCCATGTCTTCATCGGTAAAAACGTGAAGATCGGGAAAAAGTGCGTACTGAAAAGCGGAGTGAAGATAGACGACCTGACCGAGGTCGGGAATAACGTCATCATCCATCACAACACGGTGCTGGGCGGCGACGGGTTCGGCTATGTCCAGGAAGGCGGAAGGAACCTGAAGGTGACGCAGATCGGGACTATTTCCATCGGCGACCATGTCGAGATCGGCGCATGCGTCGCTATCGACCGCGCGACTGTCGGGAAAACGGAGATCGGATGCGGCGTCAAGATCGACAACCTCGTCCAGATCGGCCATAACTGCAAGATCGGCGATAACTCGATCCTCGTTTCGCAGGTCGGGATCGCTGGAAGTTCGGTGCTGGGCAAAAATTGCATTCTCGCCGGGCAGGTCGGTGTGGCGGATCATGTCGTGATGGGGGATAATGTTGTCATACTCGCTCAGGCCGGAGTGGAGAAGAGGAAGATCGACTCGAACTCGGTGCTTCTCGGTACCCCCGCACGCGACGCTATTCTCACACGCAGGATATTTTCAGCCGAAGAAAAATTACCTGAAATAATAAAAACATTGCGGGAAATCAAGGAGAAGAACGGAAATGCTGAAAAGAAATAGCCTCATCCTGCTTTTTGCCGGATTCATTGTTTTCAGTTTAATCAGCTGTGGCGCGGAATACAATAAATTTATTAAAGAGTATTCGGGAGAATATATTTCGAGTATCGAACTGAAATCTATGATAGATAAAAATGAAGTATATAAACTTGTAGATTTACGTTTAATCGGCGACTATAACAATGGTCATATTCAATCTGCAATTAACATTCCATATATTAAACCAGAGGCATTATATCATTTTGTTAATAAACCATTTTTAATCATACTTTATTCGAATATCGATACAATTCAAAAAAATACCTATATGTCATTAGCTAAGGGCGGGGCTACTAACGTCCGAATACTTGTGGGTGGTCTACATAGTTGGAGCTACGGGTTTGTCACTGAATGAGCCAAACCCCTTCTCGCCGAAATTCCTGTATTCCATTTTCGGGGATAACAGTATCCGGCTTTCGAAATCGCGCGGGCAGAACTATCTGATCGACAGGAATATCGCTGAACGGATCGTGTCGCTGATAGGCGAATCTCCCGCCGTTCTCGAGGTCGGTACCGGAATGGGCGCGTTGACACTCCTGATCCCGCGCGACCGTCAGGTTTACTCGATCGAGATCGACGCTGGTATTCACAGGCTCCTGTCGCAATACACGCTTTCGCCGAACATCGAACTTATCCACGCGGACTTTCTGAAATTCCAGACCTCGACAATTCATGAGAAAGAGCTTTTCTTTTTATCCAATCTGCCCTACTCGATCAGCGGCGAAGCGGTAAAACGTTTTATCGAAGAAGATGTTTTCCTGCGCGGCGCGGTCATGTCGCAGAAGGAGTTTTACGAAAAGATGACCGCTTCCCCGGGCGGTCCGGGTTATGGGGTGATGAGTGTGATCTCGCAGGTGTTTCTCGAAATCACGGCGGAGTTTAATGTTCCACGGACATGCTTCCTGCCCCAGCCTTCTGTCGACTCGGTAGTCATCTCGCTTGTGAAGAAAAAGATAGATTTCGCTCAGGGTGAATTTAAAAACTTCCTCGCGTCCTGTTTTCTCATGAAGCGGAAAACGATTGAGAACAATTTTAAAAAAGCCGGATTCCCTCTCGATATTCTCATGCTTTCAGGGGTGCCTGGAAATATCCGCCCGGAAGAGGTCGCGCCCCCGAAATGGGTCGAGATATTCAAGCGTTTTTCCGATAATAATCGAAATGAGAAATTTCCGGCCTCTTGAAAGTATTCCGTTTTCAATTTTTCTTATCTGATACCTGCAAGGAGGAAGCATGCGTTTTCCCATCAAACCCTCGTTATATATTACATCCCTTCTGCTGTTCCCGTTACTGCTGTCCTCACAGACAAAGGACGATTCCGTATTCACGAAAATTTACTCAAAGTATAAAAACGTCGTCGTCCGTCTCGAGAACTCGCAGGGTGTGGGAAGCGGCTTCCTGACCTCGGAAGGTTTCATCATCACCGCAGATCACGTCGTGGGGACTTCTGTCAGCGCCCAGATGAACTACAACGGCATGCATTTCTTCCTGCACACCTGTTACCGCGATCACGCCAACGATATCGCGATTCTCTATCCCTCCGGCTATTATATCGACTCCGAAGACGATTACCGTGAAGTGCCCTACGACTTCCTTAAGGGGAAAAGTAAGATCACGGTCGGGATGATGGAAATGAAGGCGGACGACCGGATCATGCTGATGGGTTATCCCTACGGAATTGTCGAAGTCAAACGGATACTCGGAACCTATAAGGACGAAGTATATCGCTATATGGAGAATGTCCCGTTATACGCATGCGACCTTCCGGTCATCAAGGGATGCTCGGGCGGACCGGTCTTCAATAATAAGGAAGAGGTGATCGGGATCGCGGTGAAGTTCGAGACGAAGCCTACCGATACTGACTACCTGATCTCTTATGTCAGCCCGGCGAAGAATATCGCGAAGATCATGAAGTCGATCGATAAGGAGTATATGAAGACGATCGAAAAAGTGAATAAAAACATCATGGGTTTCGATGTCACCAAGAAAAACCTAATCAACCCCAAGCCGAAATACTATGCTCAAAAAAACACGAAGACGATTACCGAGAACGGCTCGGAGTTTGTGATCAATAAAAACGATACCGGATACTACAGTTATAGCGATCCCGGCCTTGTTTCGGTGAACGTGTTCTTCGATATCTACCTCGAATCGATTGTCGGTAAAAAAACGGACGCGACAAGCTATGTCGAGATTTACCTTAAGTGGCGGGATGAGGACAACTATATCAGCATGGTCATGGATATGGATAAAAACAGTTATTACTTCCTGTACCGTGTCGATGGAAACAACACGACGCAGGAGCCGATGGTGAAAATGCCCATCGTTTCCGAAACGAAATATAATTTTGAATTTTATACAATCAGCAACACAATCGGAGTGTACTTCGATAATATCCCGGTTTTCTACGATCACAACCTTCCCTTCGATACGGGAGCGCTCGGTATCTACTTCTCCCAGATGAAAACAATGATCATACAGGACATACTCCTGCGCATACCCAAGTCCTTCTAATTAGGGCTTACTGAAAAACAAGTATCCCGTTACGCACAAGATAAATTGGCAAATACTCCGAAAAATAACCGCATAAAAAAGCGGCGCAAAAGAAGCCTGAGCTTCTTTTCCAAATTCATCAAGAAGA
>Ga0209416_1001104_pt1 | contig 20838 bp, 19 predicted proteins | sample RifGroF1_FD_184001 | JGI IMG/M metagenome (GOLD analysis project Ga0209416, IMG submission 184001) | Groundwater microbial communities from Rifle, Colorado, USA - Groundwater F1 (SPAdes) (version 2) | ecosystem: Environmental > Aquatic > Deep subsurface > Groundwater | place: Rifle, Colorado...
ATATGTCATCTTAGGGGGTCTGTTAGCAGGTGAGGGCTTTGTGGATGCTTTACCATCTCTTCTTCTTTACAATTTTATTTTTGTATTACCAATGATTGCTGTAACATTACTAGTATATATTGGTTCCAAAAGAGCAGAGGATGTAAAAGATTGGAAGGAAAAGAATGTAAAATATATGCACCTTGTGGCAGGAATATTGCTACTTGCTATTGGTATATTAATGGTTTTAGGTAAATTCTAACTACTTAATCTCTAGTAGTTCAACTTTAAATATCAATCCTGCATTAGGAGGAATTATATCTCCTGCACCAGCTGTTCCGTACCCCATTGATGATGGTATTTTTAATTCTCTGATTTCTCCTATTTTCATTCCACTAACTCCTTCGTCCCAACCCTGAATAACGCCACCTGCCCCTAAATCAAATGAGAAGGGAGCACCATTGTCATATGAGCTATCAAATTTGGTTCCATCTGAAAGAGTACCCTCATAGTTAACAACAACTTTGTCTCCTGCTTTTGCTTGTTCACCAGTACCCTCTTGAATTACTTTAATTTCTAATTCACTAAAATCTTCAATATTATTCATATCAGTATCTTCTTCCTCTTTAAAATTAATTGGATCTTGTTGCGAATCTACTCCTAGCAACTGAGTATTGTCTATAGATGAATCCCTATTTAAGAAATACATAGACATCAACATGACACCAGCAACAACGACAAGTGTGCTACCAATAAATACAAGACTCTCTTTATTCATATTCATATGTTTTCAAATTACTAGTTTTCAATATATCAATTTAAAAAGATTTGTACAATCGTTTGTGAGTCAAAATATATTGTGATAAAATATGAACTGTTCTAACTTATTACCTTCCTAAAAGTGTCACTTCAAAGAGAAATCCTAAGACAAGCAATTGATTTAGTTAAGCATTTAGATTTAAAAATAGATGGCGAATGTAACCTCTCCCCCCTACAATTAAGAACTCTTTCATATGTAAAAGAGTTTGAGTGTGTCAAACCTACAGATTTAGCAAAAGAATTTAATATTACCCCAGCGACTGTTACAGCACAGATAGACAAGTTGGTTAAAAAGGGTTGGTTAAAAAGAGATGGTTGTAAAGATGATAGAAGGGTTATAAATATATCATTAACACCGAAAGCTAAAGATGAATTAGAACCCGTTATCAAAAAAACTGTTGAGAAATATGATTGGATATTTGAAATATTAACAGAAAATGAACAGAAGCAGCTGTTAAATATTTTCATTAAAGTTCACGAAAATGCACATGATATGAAAGGAGTAAAAAATGAGTAATGGAAATTTACTTTTCTTTGATACAGAAACTACTGATACTCAAAGTAAAGATATTTTACAATTAGCCATTGTAACAGAGAACCCTAAGATCTACTTAAACATGTATTTCAAACCAATTCAAGAAATTTCCTTTGGAGCTATGGCTATTCACAATATTACACCAGAAGATGTAGTAAACAGGGACCTTTTTGAAGAAGCACAACTACCAACTGAAGGAATAGATTCTGAGTTTAAAGGTAATACTTTAAAAAAATATTTAGAGTTCCTAGCACAAAAATATATTTGGATAGCACATAATATTGATTTTGATGTTGAAGTATTAGAAAAGAAAGGGATAGAGATACCAAACACCATTTGTACACTTAAGGTAGCAAGAAATGCTCTTACAACGGAAGAAGGAAAAGATTTAGAAAGTTACAAACTTCAATACCTAAGATACTATCTCGGACTTTACAAAAATGAAGACAAAGAGCATGTTAAAGCACATGATGCTTTAAGTGATGTTTACTTTCTTAGAGACTTGTATAGATATTTAGAAAGTAATACAAAACTAAGTATAGAGAATATGATGTTAATTACAAAACAACCACAAGTAATGAGAGAGATGTCATTTGGAAAGTATATGGGAAGGACCTTTGAGGAAATAGAGAGAGTGGATAGAGAGTACTTAGAATGGTTAGTAGAGAGCATGTCAGACAAACCTGATTTACAATGGAATGCTCAACAAGCACTAGATAATGGCATCAGAAACAGAACTCAATCTCTCTTTTAACAATTCCTTTAACTCCTTCATATCTTCCTGTTTGTAAACAGATATAACCTTAAAATCTTTAAAATCTTTCTTTAAAGAACTTTGTACTTCTTCTAATTGTTCCGTAGAATATATATCTCCTTTGGTAAAAAGAATTAATTCGGGAAGAGAATAGAGAAATTCTGAAATATTTTTAAACTCATCCCTCATACTTTTGTATGCTTTTTTTACATCTTCATTTTCTAAACTAATACAGTGTACAACCAATTTAGAATATTTAGTGTGTTTTAGAAATTTAGTTCCAAGACCCTTTCCTTTGTATGTCCCCTCTATTAATCCGGGTAGATCCATTAACACATAATTGTCCATTACAGCTAATTGTGGTTGCAGAGTTGTAAATTCATAGGGCGCAACTCTGTATTTTGCATTGGAAAGTGCATTTACAATACTTGATTTACCTACATTCGGATATCCTAAAAAGATTACATCTGCTTTTAGATTTAATTCCAACCTTAATATTTTTTTCTGACTTTCCTCACCCTTTGTTCGTGATAGTTTGCCATCCCAACCCTCTCCCCTTAGTGAAAAATTTCCTAATCCTCCAATACCACCATCCAAGATTTTAATACGAAAATCATGCTTAGTAATTGTTAGAAATTCTGTACCATCCTCATTAAATATTTTAGTTACTAAAGGAATATGTATTTCAATATCTTTCCCGTTTTTACCAGTTCTTTTGTTCTTCTCTCCAATACTTCCATTCTCAGCTTTAAAAACTTTTGTTTGTGATATTTTAGTAAAATCAAAAACACTCCTGTCTCCAACAAGATATACATCCCCACCCTTACCACCACTTCCTCCATCAGCTTTTCTAATATTGTCAAAAGCTATGATTCCATCTCCTCCTTTTCCAGATTCAAGTTGTATTTGTATCGTATCAATCATATTTACAATTCTACAGTACTTTAGCTGTTTTGTAACCTTTTGACAATATTTTTTAGGAGTGATAATCTGAATAGAAACCTTAACTTCTGACAAATTGTAATGAAAGATAGATTTACTATTAAATTCGGTGGATACTCTGGGCAAGGTATAAATACATTAGGAGGGTTTCTAAGTAAGGCATTAAAAAATTCCGGATATTTTACATTTGCATATAGGGAGTACCCCTCTGTAATAAAAGGTGGGTATGCTTCATTTCAAATAGACTTTGCATCACACTTCATTTCTTCATCAACTACAAAAACCAAGATATTAGCATGTATATCAGATGAGTCTTTAGATAAATATACTCAAACTGTTACAAAGGATGGTGTCATCTTACACTCATTAAAAGAATACACTTTCTCAAAAGAGAATACCGAATATATTAAGGAAAATAGTATAGTGGTTAAATATATAGATACTGAAGCTCTAGCACAAGAGTGTAATGCACCGCCAATTATGGGAAATATCATTATGCTTGGTGCTGTATGGAGTCTTCTAAAGTTAAATAGAAAAGTGTTAGAGAAAGAAGTAGTTGAATATTTTTCTAAGAAGAAAGGTATTGATATTGAAGCAGAAAAAAGATGTTTAAGTGCTGGATACCAGAATATTAAGGATATTAAAGTTAAAGGATTACCTGAGAAAATTAAAAAAGGCTGGGAAAACTCTAAAATATTAACTGGTAACCAAGCAATAGCGTTGGGTGCCATTGCAGGAGGATGTAGAGCTTACTTTGCATACCCTATGACTCCAGCAACATCAATATTAGAGACATTAGGAGATACATACGAAGAAACAGGAATAATAGTTAAGCAGGCAGAGAGTGAAATTACCGCTATACAAATGGCTATGGGAAGTATGTACATGGGAGCAAGAGCATTTACAGCAACCTCAGGTGGAGGATTTGATCTAATGACAGAAACAATATCTTGCTCTGGCATGACAGAGATACCCCTAGTTATTGTACTTGGTCAAAGAGCAGGTAGTGGAACAGGAGTACCAACTTTTTCAGGTTCAAGTGACCTAGATGCAGCATTACAAGCTGGTCATGGAGAATTCCCTAGATGTGTGTTAGCAGCAAGTGACGCTATTGATAGCTATGAATTAATCCAAGAAGCATTTAATATTTCTGAAACATATCAAATACCAGTAATACTTTTAACAGAAAAACAGATATCTGAATCACTCTTCAATATACTCGAATTACCAACTCCATTAAAAATTCAAAGAGGGTTGACTTCAAATGGAATTAAAAGATATTTATTAACTAAAGATGGTATCTCACCTAGATGGTTACCTAAAAAGGGTAAGAAAACATACCTTTCAAACAGTGATGAACATGATGAACATGGAATTAGTACTGAAGATATAGAGGATATTAAGAGTATGGCTCAAAAAAGAATAAGAAAAAGTATTAAATTAGAAAAGAGTATTCCTCACCCTAAATACTATGGTCCTAAAGATCCTACAATTGTTTTTGTTGGTATGGGCAGTACTAAAAATGCAGTATTAGATGCAATGAAGGTAAATAAGAAAAGAATAGGGTATTTACATTACAAATACATTTTTCCATTAAAGGAGGAGAAGATATTAGAATTAAACAAGAAAGGTACTCAAATTGTATTAATTGAGAACAATTTAGTAGGAGCATTTGGAAAATTAATTAAAGAACAGAGTGGGATATACATACCAAATACATTAAACAAATTTGATGGAAGACCTTTCTTTGTTGACGATATTTTAGAATATATTAAAAACAGATGAAAATTGATATATCTGATTACAATACAATTATTAAAAATACTTGGTGTCCAGGATGTGGGAATTTTAATATACATATTGCATTAAAAAAAGCTTTAGTAGATTTAAAAAAACATCCTAGTGAAGTAGTCTTTTCTTTTGATATTGGATGTAATGGTAATGGAGGAGATAAAATAGAAGGGTTTAGAGTAAAAGGATTACATGGAAGAGCCATACCATTTGCAATTGGAGCTCATTTAGCAAACAAAGAAATGACTGTTATTGCAGATATAGGTGATGGAGGTTGTTTACATGAAGGTATAGATCATTTAATACATGCAATTAGGTCAAATTACAATGTGACAGTACTAATACATAATAATCAGAACTTTGCTCTTACAACAGGACAGATTACCTCTACAACTCAAAGTGGTAAAAAAATGTATGCATTTCCTGATGGTAAAACAGAGGGAGACATTAATATTGGAGAGTTGGTACTAGCTCTCAACCCCTCTTTCTATGCTAAAGGATATAGTGCCGATGCAATTCAGCTAACGGAAATAATTAAAGAGGGTATCAAACATAAAGGATTTAGTGTAATTGAAATAGTACAAATATGTCCAACATACAACAGAGAGAACTCATCAGAGGTCTTAAGTAGTAGGATAAGGAAGGTACAGAGTACAAACAATATTGATATAGCTAGAAAATATGTCTTAGATACAAAACATATATATACAGGAGTAATATATCAAAACAAAGAGATAAAAGATTACTACTCCAACTTGAAGAATAGAAAAGGTAAAAAAACAGAATTAGTAGAGGAAGTTAAAAACTATGGTATATCAAATATATTAAATAAAATACAGTAACATGAAAGATCACATCCTTTTTCCAAACAGTATAGCAGTAGTAGGAGTATCAAAAGAAAGAAACAAAATTGGAAGTGTAATATTCCATAATGCAATAGAAGGAGGATACAAAGGTAAGATATATCCTGTTAATCCTAAATACAAAGATATTGATGGTAAAACTTGCTATCCCGACTTGCTTTCCATAGGTGGTCATATAGATATGGTTTGTATTGTAATACCTTCTCAATTTGTAGAAAGTATTGTTGATGATTGTATTACTAAAAAAGTTCATAGTGTGATAATAATATCAGCTGGTTTTAAAGAAACAGGAGGAGAGGGAAAAGAATTAGAAGAAAGAATTGCTAAGAAATTAAAAGATGCAGGAATTAGACTCATAGGTCCTAATACATTGGGAATAATAAACAATAGTATTAATTTAAATCTTTCATTTGCTAGAGCAAATCCAGGAAATGGTACTACTGCTTTCATTTCTCAATCAGGTGCTTTTTGTACAGCAATATTAGATTTAGCACTAAGAGATAATGTTGGTTTTTCCAAAGTCATATCCATTGGTAATAAAGCAGATATATCCGAAAATGAAATACTTGAATATTTGCAAAGAGATAAATACACAGATGCTATTGCAATATATCTAGAAGAGTTTAAAGATGGTAAGGACTTTTTAGAAATATCTAAAAGTGTTTCTAAGCCAGTAATAATAATCGCTCCAGGAAGCTCCCAAAAGGCTCGTAGTGCGATTACATCACATACAGGCTCTCTTGCTAGCTCATATGATACAACTTTAGCTGCTATTCAAAAGGCCAATTTAATAAAAGTAGAAAGTTCTGAAGAACTCTTTGATATGATTAAGGTTATTGCTACTAAAAAACTTCCAAAAGGTAAAGGTGTTGGTATTGTTACAAATGCTGGAGGTCCTGGCATTATGGCTACAGATTTTACAGAACAGTTTGGGTTAGAAGTTGCAGAGATTGGAGAAAAAAGTAAGGAAAAATTAAAAAAGCAATTACCATTACAAGCAAATATTAATAATCCTGTAGATATACTAGGTGATGCTTTGTTAGATAGATATGAATTTGCAATTAAAACAGTCTTAGAGGATATCTCTATTGATTCATTAGTTGTAATACTTACTCCCCAATTGGTAACAGATATAGTAGGGGTTGCAAAAAGCATTGTTGAAATACAAAAGAAAACATCTAAACCAATATTCTCATGCTTTTTAGGAGGAAGAGATATTGAAGATGGAAACAAAATTCTTAGAGCATATGGGATGTATGTGTCAAATAACATAGAGGACAGTGTTAGATTACTTAGTAAGCTATCTAATTTCGTTATTGAAGAGAAAGAATATACCTCAAGAAAGATATCAGAGTTAAAATTAAAGGGAAAATTTAAAAAATTAATCAAAGAGGAGTTAACTGAAGAGATAATTGTTCTTTCTGATGATATTACAGAGAAAATAGCTAAAGAGGTTGGGTTAGATTTACCAAAACAGTTGATAACAGATAGTATTGAGGAATGCATAGAATTTGCAAGTAAAAATTTCCCCATAGCTATTAAAGCCGTTGCTAAAGATCTAGCTCATAAGACAGATTTTAAAGGAGTATTCTTAGATATTAGAACTATTTCAGAATTACAGAGTAAATTTGAAGAGTTATCTACAAATATTGAGAAGGCTACAGGAAAGAAGTCTCCTAAAATCTTAATACAAGAAATGATTGATCCGAAAGTTGAATTTTTTATTGGAGCTAATAGAGAGGGAGACATAGATTTATATGAATCTAAGGGATTAGGATTTGGTCATCTACTTGCAATAGGTAAGGGAGGTATATATACAGAAATACACAAAGATATTAAACATATACTGGTACCGGAAAGTATTAAAAATGTTACGAAGAAATTAAATGAAACTAAAGTTTCTAAAATAATGGATGGCTTTAGAGGAAAACAACCATTAGCTAAGGAAAAAATTATAGAAACTATAGATAAAGTTCAAAAGATGTTAGTTACATATCCAGAAATATTTAGTATCGATATGAACCCAGTAATGGTTACAGAAGATAGAGCTGTAGTAGTTGATATAAAGATATATATCAAGAATTAATTATTTCTTTCTTTTCGAAGCTGCTTGAATAAATCCTAAAAATATTGGATGCGGTGCTAGGAATCTACTCTTTAATTCAGGATGATACTGTGTAGCAAGAAAGAAAGGATGTACTTTACTATTAAGCTCAATAGCCTCTACTAATTTCCCATCAGGACTTTTACCTGAGAGTCGTAATCCCTTTGATTCAATCATATGCTTATATTCATTGTTAAACTCATATCTATGCCTATGTCTTTCCATTACTGTTGGTAATTTGTTGAACAACTCATTTGAATATTTAGAGTATAGTGATTCTAACAATGATCCTTTGGATATTTTACATGGCCATGCTCCTAATCTAATAGTTCCACCAAATTTCCCATTTTTTAGTATCATTTTTTGTTCTTCCATTAAATGTATGACGGGGTTTTTAGTTTTAGAATTTACTTCTTCAGAGTTAGCATCTTTAATTCCTAATACATTTCTGCAGAATTCTATTACAGCCATTTGCATACCGTAACAAAGACCTAGGTATGGTATTTGATTCTCTCTGGCGATTTGTATAGCACGAATCTTGCCCTCTGCACCTCGACTTCCCCATCCCTGAGGAACAATTAATCCATCCATTTCTAAAATCTTGTTTTGCAACTCTACATCTTTATCTAATTCATCAGCCACTATCCAATGTATATTTGCATTGTATCCTAACTCCCAAGATGCATGATTAATTGCTTCTAAAACAGATACATATGAATCTTTCAAATCAAACTTACCACTTTTGTAATACTTTCCTACAATTCCTATATCTACACTCTTATTTAAAGCCTTCATCTTTTTTATCTTCTCTTTCCAAGATTTGAGTAATAGACCTTTTGTTCTCGGTTTAAGATTAAGTGCTTTTAAAATATTCTTTCCTATATCTGCTTTCTCAAAATTAATAGGTATGTCATAAATATTATCAGCATCAGGGGCAGATATAATGTGTTCTACAGGAATAAAACAGTATCTAGAAAGTTTTTCTCTTCTAACATCATCTATGCCAGGCTTAGATCTTGCAATTAGGAAATCTGGATGAAGACCGAATCCGTTTATTAATTTAGTAGAAATTTGAACAGGTTTACTTTTCATTTCACCCAATGTTCCAGGAATTGGAAGGTAAGAGACATGGATATGAAGAACATCTTGAGGATTTTGAATTTTCATAATCTTATTAGCCTCCAAAAAGAGACCATTTCCGACCTCTCCAACTGTACCACCGATTTCTACTATACAGATATCACAATCACTCTCTTTAGCTACTCCTTTTATCCAAGTAATTATTTCGTCAGGTACATGATAATCAAGACTAACCCATTTACCTTCGTATGCTAAAGATCTTTCATCTTTGATAACTTTCTCTAAAACAGCACCACAGGTCATAGAATTAGGTCTTGAAAATGACTCATTAACAAATCTTTCATAACTACCAATATCCATATCTGTTTCAAAACCATCCTCTAAAACAAAGGTCTCTCCATGCTCTAAAGGATTCATAGTACCCGCATCTACATTAAGATATGGGTCTGCCTTAATCATAGTGATTTTAAAGCCGTATGATTTGAGAATAAAAGCGATTGAGGCTGCAGAGATTCCTTTTCCTATTCCAGATATAACTCCGCCTGATACGAATATGTATTTAGACATGAACGTGTGATATTAGGTTATTGAATAATCTATATGTATACTTAAAAAATGTCAAACATATTTAGTATATCTTTCTCTTACTGAATGAATTCCATTCTTCAACTAGTTTAATAGTTTCAACACTATCAATTCTTCTCATTTCTAATCCCTCGTTATTACCTCTTTCATCATCAAATCCCATATTAAGAGCATCTTTGTATGAATTACCATAATATACTTTTTTGATTTTTGCCCAATTAATAGCTGCTATACACATCTTACATGGTTGACCTGTTGTATATAGCTCACAAGAAGAGAGATCAAAACTTTTTAATTTCTTACTTCCTTCTCTAAGTATATTCATTTCAGCGTGACATGTAGGGTCATGTTTTTTTAGAACTGTATTACAACTTTTGGCAATAATCTTTCCGTTATGTACTAATACTGCTCCAAAGGGTCCTCCATAACTCTTTCTCATACCCTTTAGAGCTTCTTTAATAGCAACTTCCATATACTGGTTCATGTATCTTTTAAGTAGTTAATTTAAATGGTTCTTTTAAAATCAATTCCATCTGCATCTATTTTTCTTCCCGTTCTTCCTAAATCTCTTTCATATCTCGTAGCATAATCTTTATACTTTTTAACTCTTTTAATTCTTTCCTTAACAGGATATTTGTAATCTATTCCAGGACCATTTATACAACCTCCTTCACAGGTAAGAATGTCTAAGAATTTATATTTTTTGTAATATCCATCCTTAAATCCATCTAATACCTTAATAATGTTATTCATACCCTCCATTACAAGGATATCTTTCTTTTTAAGAATTTCTTCATACGCAAGAGTAGAGGAGAGCCCTCCAGAGAGAGGATATACTTTTGTATAGTCGTTATACAACTTATCAAATGTAATATGATATTTTGATTCTTTAATTTCTTCTGGTATATTCTTTTTGATAAAAAGGTCATCTAATTCTTTGAAAGTTAATACTTCATCTATCATTCCAATCTCTGCAGCCTCCATCTTCTTAGTCATACAAGGTCCAATGAATACAACTTTGTAACTTGGGAAATGTTTTTTAACAATTAAAGCCATACTGCCCATAGGAGAGTGTACAGGTACCAGATTTTTTATCAAATGGGGATATTTACCTCTAACAACATTGACTAAAGTAGGGCAGGGGGATGATATCCAAGTCCTGTCATTTTGATTCTTAAGTATCTCGTAATAGTTAATATTTGTCATTTTAGCACCAAAGGTGACCTCAACTACCTTTTCAAAACCTAAGGCTCTTAATCGATATACAATGTTGGGATAGTCATACACAGAAACAAAAGAGGGTGCTAACATACATAGATATTTCTCATTTTTTTTAAACTCCATGTATTTGTGTTAATACAATTTACGGTTAATAGATAATATGATTAATATTCTTTAATTTCAAATCTAATATATTGTATACTGTAATATGAAATTAGAAAAAATTAATAATCAGAACTATTTACTACCCAATCTTAAATGGGAAAGTGTAACACTTTACTCTATGTATGCTCTTTCTATTTTAGTTCCTCTTGTAATAGGGAAACCTCAATTACTCGTTGGAAGTGTTGTGAATTTCTTAATAGTATATTCTACACTACAGTATGGTATTAAAAGGACTTTACCAATATTAATACTTCCATCATTAACAGCTGCAACAACTGGATTGCTCTTTGAAGGTGCAACATATTTCTTACTGTATTTAACCCCTTTTATTATTCTTTCTAATGCAATACTTTCTTATTTTATTTCCAAAAGGACCAATTTGAATTTGATACTTGCAATACTTTCTAAAGGATTGTTCTTACTTGCAGTATATTGGCTTATGACTCATTTAGTTGGATTACCTACAATCTTCCTTACATCTTCATACCTTCAATTTGTAACAGCTTCTATAGGGGTATTAATTGCAGTTGGTTTGTATGATTATTCTCAAAAAAAATAATCTTTTAACTATTTAATACAATGTATGATTACACATATTGGATTTTCTCCATTCCTGCTATTCTTTTAGCTGTTATTTCTCAAATATGGATATCAACATCATATGCTAAAAATTCTAAAATTATTCCAGGAACAGGATTAACTGGAGAACAAGCTGGAAATATGATAAAGGAGGGGGAGGGATATCCTGTAGATATTGAAATAAAAGGACCTTCTCTATCAGATCACTTTGATCCTACAAAAGATATTGTAAGCCTCTCTACCTCTGCTCAAAGATCTTCTGTGGCGGATATAGCTGTTACTGCACATGAGTTTGGACATGTAGATCAGAAATTTTCTAATTCACCACTCTTTAATTTAAGAAATACCTTAGTTCCAATTGTTAATATAGGGAGTAAGTTAGGATATATCCTCATTATACTTGGATTTGCATTTAGTATTTTACAGCTAGCTGAGTTAGGTTTAATACTCTTTGCAAGTACAACCGTATTTGCATTAATTACAGTTCCAATAGAAATAGATGCAACTAAAAGAGGTCTTTCCTTTATTAACAAATACAAATTGATTGATGAAAGTAATATTCCTAATGCTAAATCTGTACTGAATGCTGCAGCTATGACCTATGTAGCTTCACTCCTTGCATCTTTACTTAACCTTTTGTATTTTGCATCAAGGATAAAGGGAAGGAATTAACATTTATCAGTAGTTGTGTATAATAGGGAGGGAATTAATATCTTTAAGCGGCTGGGTCGAAAGACTACGAGGCGAAGGTTATCGAGTTATCAGCGGGTGCCTTCAGGTTCATGTATAAACCTAAATGAGATTACAAATACACAGAGTATCTCTAAATACATTTCCCCATACTTAAATAATATGTTTATACTACAAATATGTGTGGAATTTTTGGCTATATGGGTGATAATGATGCTTCTCAAATAATTCATCAGGGACTTAAAAGATTAGAATATAGAGGATATGACTCTTGGGGTATTAGCATGATAGATGGGAAAAGAATCAAGTGTATAAAGAGTATTGGACATATCCCAGAAAAAATCTTTTTAGGAAAAAAGGATAGTAATATAGGGATAGGACATACTAGATGGGCCACACACGGAGGAGTTACTGTTACAAATGCCCATCCTCATTTCTCTTCAGATAAATCTTTTGTAATAGCACAAAACGGTATTGTAGAAAACTATACTAAACTAAAATCTTTCTTAGAATCGAAAGGCTTTGTATTTGGTACCGAAGTAGATACAGAAGTTATCGTTAAACAGGTTGAGTATGAATTAAGAGATTGTAAGAATATTAAGGAAGCTTTAATAAAGGCTTTTAAAAAGTTGGAGGGAAGAAATACCGTTATTTTACTTAATAGTAAAGAAAACCAAATCCTTGCTATTAGAAATGGAAGTCCATTAGTAATGGGTATTAAAAAGAAAAAAATATATCTAGCATCTGATCCTTTGGCATTTAATCAATATACTAGAAATATTGTAGATATAAATAATGGAGAATTAGTAGAAATTAAAGATGAAAAATGGAGCATATATACACTTTCTAATGGTAAAAAAATAGAACGCAAAGTAAAAAAAGAAATGTTTCTTAATAGTGATGTAAATAAGGGGAAATATGACCACTTTATGATTAAAGAAATAGTTGAACAACAACACACGATACTTACTGCTACACAGTATAAGTTGGAAGATCTAAAACCCTTGATTGAAAGAATAAAAAAGTCTTCAACTGTATATACCATTGGTGCTGGTACTGCAGGTTTTTCTGCTGATCAAGTAGCATACTATCTAAGAAGTATAAGTAAAATAAATGCAATATCAATAAAAGCGTATGAAACAGAATCATATTTAGATATTTTAACTGAAAAAGATACCATTATAGCTATTTCACAAAGTGGAGAAACCGCAGATACGCTAGAGGCAGTAGAAATATTTAAACAGAAGGGAGCATATATTTCGAGTATAATTAATATGCCTAGTTCTACACTTTCAAGAGTTTCAGATTCTTTCTTTATGTCAAATGCTGGTAGCGAGATTTGTGTTGCTTCCACTAAGGTCTTTACATCTCAAATATCTTTTGGATATCTCCTTGCTAAATCAATATTAGGAGAATTTACAGATGCTAAAAAAGAGTTAGTCTACACTTCTACACAATTAGAAGAATTTTTTAATAAAAGGAATCTAAAATACATTGAGAATATATCTAAAGCATTAAAAAAGAAAAACCATTTTTTTATACTAGGGAAAGGACAAAATTTTCATATAGCACAGGAAGGAGCTTTAAAAATTAAAGAAATATCATACAAACACTTTGAGGGATTTGCTGCAGGAGAGCTAAAACATGGAGTAATTGCATTGATAGAAAAAGGAACACCTGTAATCTCCATTATTTCTAATGATCAGAATTGGAAGGATATGATTTCTGCAACACATGAGGTTAAGGCTAGAGGAGCATTTACAATAGGAATAGGGGATTGCAAATTTAAAAAAGAGAATTGTTTTGACGAATATATTTCAGTTGCAGATAGTAATGAATTAAAAGCTGTTAGTAATGTAATACCATTTCAATTAATCTCCTATTATCTTGCAAAGGAGTTAGGTAATAGTATAGATAAACCAAGAAATCTAGCAAAATCTGTAACGGTAAAATAGTTAACTCTCATTAACAATTTTGTATCTATACGCCTTCTTACTAAAGCTCGCTTCATACAAGCCCATTTTAAGCACATGTTCAACATAGTATGGATTAACTTCACTATCTACTAATTTTTCAACTGTATCTGGTGTTCTACTGCTTCTAACAAGTAATAACAGTTTGTCTGTTACTAATCCCGTCATAATTGCTTTAGAAGATATTAAAGATTTAATATCTTGAGCTGAGAAAAAATTGTAATGTGTATTACCATCTTCGTGAATATGTTTAGGATGGGTATGAATATTAAAAAGATATTGAACTTCTAATGCCTTAGGAACATCTTTAAAATATACATCTTTTCTTTTTGCTAACTTTGAATCAATATATAATTCTTTTCTAGCATATCCTTTTTTAGTAGGGTGATGTGAATATTTAACTTGTATACTTCCTCCACTTTTTACCATTCTGTCAGAGCCTGTTTTTACTTCTGTAAAAAGTACCTCTCCATCTGCCCAAAACACTGAGAATGCTCTCTCTAAGCCATCTTTGTCTGTTCTTCTATAAATTTCAATTAAATCTTTCCAGAAATCATATGGAAAAGAAATTGCTTGTGGGAGATTATCAAAATATGGATATATATTAGATTTTCTTAAATCAACAATCTTTTTCCTTAACTGTTCAAATGAAGTAGTTGAAATCCTAGAACCAAATATTATGTCAAATATACTCATACTTCAATAATTAAAATATTACCAACTACCTCCACCCGAACCACCACCTCCTCCTCCAACACTCCCACCTCCTCCAAAGCCAGAACCACCTGAACTCCATCCACCTGATCTATATCCACCAGAACTGCTATAGTTTGAAGGAGAGGCTTTAGAAGCAACTCCTCTGTTAAAACTACTTAAAGAATTTGAAAAATATATAGTGTTAAAGGTTGTAAAATTCCCCTCGTACCAATCTGGTGGAGTAGTATATATATCTTCAAATTGGTTAGCCCATTTTTTTTCTAAACCAAATATAATTGCGTATGGGAGTAGAGATTCAAATACTTCTTTGTATCTTTTAGGATCATTATGAAACTTAATCCTTTCCTTCTCTGCTGTATCGATATACATTTTTAAACCAAGAAGGTAGTGATATATTTCATTTCCTTTTTCAGATTTATACTCGGCAAAGATTGAAAAAAGAAAGAATAAAAGAAAAGAGATACTTAAACCTAAGAACCACCCAATTGCTGATAATCCAAAAAATATTTCACCCAATATTAATAATAGAATAAATCCAATTATCGCAATTGTAGAAAATATTCCCTTACCCGTAGTTTTTTTTGACGATATATAATCTTCTTCAGTTAAAAATTTTTTAGCTTTTTCAAATGCACGTACAGAAGCAACATTAAAATTTTTTAGTTTTTTAATAGGAACGACATCGCCATAGAGGAAAATAGCATTAAGAAGATTTTTAATATATTCAGGTTCTTTGCTATAATCTTTCTGACTTTTAACAAACTCATACTTATTTTTTTCATACTCTCTAATTTTGTAATACCCTTTTATAGCCATCTCTATTAGTACAGCAGTTATATTTTTTGAATAAAAAGTTCTACTTAAAAGAGCTGCACTTTCTAAGGAGTTCATACCTTCTTTAGGTTCATACATGGGTATAACTGTAAGTCTTTTGTTTTTAAAACTTTCAGAAGAGATTTTAAAAAGAAACATTCCTACAGGAATCGGTAATAGTATTCCAATATTTGCAAGAATACTTAAAATTAGTTGATCTTTTCTTGTATCATCAAAAGTCCCTAAAGGTTGCTTTATAGTTACTGTATATCCTTCATATGGTTGAAGAGTACCATTTGGGATTACAAATAGGGTGTTACCTTCTACTCTGATATTACAGTTTTCTTGTTTAGAATCCTCTAAACCAGAAAAACAATTTACCTCTTCAATATCTTTTGGAACTGTTAATGTTGCAGTAGCATTTTCAATAGGGAATCTCCATCCAGGACCGATAATATTTAAAAATACTTCTTCATGTTTATCAAAAAATGAAATACTAGAATATTTAAGAGAATAATCTATTACATATACATATGGCTCTGATATATAGGTGTTTGGATCTCCGATTCTTAATATTGCCCATCCCTTTGCATCATTTCTAGAATATTGATTAAAAGTTTTCAACGAAGGATTGGAAACAGGATAGTGAGTAACACTGTTTATACTCAACAGTGTAGGTCTTTTAAAATAGCTTCGAGAGTATACATAAGGAACTGTCCACTCTAAGCCATGTTTTGGAACTCCCGTGGGTGGATTGAAAGTAATAGTTTCTACGATATTGATAGTTGTATCTGTATTAACAGAAATCTTACTATCAAAACTTAGTATTCTTTCATCACTTTGTGCATATAATGGAGTTGTACAAAAAAGAATTGCATACAGTATTAATACTATCTTAAGTTTCTTCATTCAAATAGAATTTAGAACTTAATCTCTACATTCTTTTTCTCTTCTTCTTCTGCTTCAAAGAATGGGAACTCCTTAAACCCCAAAATCCCTGCAACTAAATTATTAGGGAATACAACAAGTTTTGTATTGAAATCTCTAACAGTTCCATTGTAAAACCTTCTAGATTTTTGGATATCATTTTCTAAATCTTTTAGGTTAGCCTGAAGGTTAAGGAAATTCTCATTTGCTTTTAATTCAGGATATGCTTCTGCTATGGCAAAGATTTTAGAAATTCCTTTTGCTAATTCTCCCTCTAGCGCCATTTGATCAGAAAGAGAACCAGAATTCATTGCTTTACTTCTTAATTCTGAAACCTTCTCAAAGATTTCCTTCTCATGTTTTGCATACCCTTTAACAATTTCAACAAGATTTGGAATCATGTCATATCTCTGTTTTAAGAAAGTCTCTATATCTGAACTAGCCTCATTTACTGTTAATTTAAGTTTAATAAGAGAGTTGTATAGAGTAACTAAGAAAAGAGCTATTACACCAAGAATAATTAATGGTAATGCTATTGCCCAAGTCATATTTTAATATTTAATAAATTATTATTTTAGTATATTTAATATACTAAAAAATATCAAATTAACTGATTAAGTTTCTTTAATTTTTCTCTAAAGGAATAGAGATATATAAAGGAGATATCTTCTCTATACAATTCTAAATACAGATTTTTTAAATGAGTTTCAGTAATATGCCTAGGAACATATTGCATATTTTTCAATATCTTGTCTAGAAAGGTTACTACCAATATCTTTTTAAGCTCTTCACTCCATGGAGATGTCGCTTGATGTATTGAATCATTTATACTTTCTAAATCTGTATTAGAGCTTTGCGGTGATATATTCAATTCAGCTCGAATATCTATCAAATCTCCTAAAGTCGTTATGATTTCTGGTTCAACTTGAGAAGTAAGAACTCTTAAATCAATGTTTCTGCCATGTTGACGTGTATATTTGGTAATTCTGTTGGAGGAGTCTTCTATAGATTGATCCGAGAAAGCAAGAATTTGTTGATTAGCTTTTAAATCCAATATTTCCATGCCATATTATACAATACCTTACAAAAAATTCGTATATCTAAATACTTATTTCTTTGAACCTTTAAATTGAGAAAAATATATTCTAATCCTTTGTATAAAATGATTTAGAGCTAAAAAACCCATTGCTAAGGATAGCTCTACATGCCAATACATGAAATTGAAATTAATATCCCAAAGCGAAGAAAATTTATATCTAAGAATCATGAATATTCCAAAGAGTATTCCTGGTATAAAAAGAAGGAGAAAGAGAATCGTATTCCAAAAAGCATTAAAGCTTACCAAAGAAAATCTCTCACTATTTTTCTTACATAAAAAGTATGGAATCCAATATAGAGTCATAGAAAGTAATAGGGGAGCAATAATATTATAAGGATTTTCACGATTCATGATTTCATCTCTAACATCTTGAGTTACATCTTCTTCCAGATTTAATGATAAAGAAAGTTCCGCATCCTTCTCATCACTAATAGAACCAATAAAAAATGATTCTAAAAGAGAATAGCTACTTCCCTTATGATCTTTGTTTAAGTCCCCTTTATCTTTAAAATCGTCTGTTATATCTTTCCCACACCAATTAGTAATATCAAGATATATATCATGTTGTTCAATGTAGGGGGAAATATCATAAACACCATCTTCAAATACTACCCAACAATCTTGCCTGGTATCATGTTCACTTACATCATTAAGAGAGAATGCATATGTGTTTTGTAAAAGAAGGAAAAAGGAAAATATTATTATTATTACTGTTTTCATTTTTTATATCTAGAAATTATTCTCATTAATATTCTAAAATACATATTATCAATAACACTTGAAAATGCAAATTCTTTAATATACTATTCTAGTGTAATTAATTTTTATTTACATATTTTTAATGAAGAAATTACTAAGTATATTACTAGTAGTTATCCTTTTGATGGGAGGTGGTGGCTTTCTTCTAGCTACAGCTGCAGATGCATCAACACCTGGGGATGCTTTGTATGCAATAGATTTAGTTGCAGAGGATATTCAAAGAGCTCTTACAACTGATGACTTAGCATTAGCTGAACTTGAGCAAGATATTCTAGAAGAGAGAGCTGAGGAAGTAGAAGAAATAGTTGAAGAGGGAGTAGATGAAGAAGTTGTTCAAGATGCTCTTGATGAATTAGAGAAACAGAGAGACAGAACACAAGAAAGACTTCTTACATTAATGAGTGATGAAAGTAAGTACACTGATGCAGAAAGAGCAGAGGTAACTTTAAGATACGAGAAATTAGTTCAAGAGCAAATCCAGAAGATGGAAGAAGTACAAATTAAGTATGAAAATGTTACAGGAGAAGCAAAGAAAGGATTTGAGGATGCTGTAGTAACTCTCGAGAGTTTAGATAGTGATGGAGATGGAATGGGAAATGAAGAGAAAAATGATGAAACCGGAGATTCAGGAGATGGAATAAAGGATAGAGAGAGTAATAGTGATGAGGATACTGGAGAGGATGACCCTAGTGGTACTGCAAGTAAAACAGGTAGATAGAAATATATACTTGAATTAGAAAGAGGGGGGTAACACCCCCTTTTTTAATTATATCCTTGAGCTTGTTTTCTAAAATTATCTGCATATACTTTGTTTCTTTTGATTAACTGCTCATGGGTACCTTCCTCTATAATCTTTCCATCTTTTATTACAAAAATCTTATCTGCATTTCTTACTGTAGAGAATCTATGAGATATAATCATAACGGTTTTGTTATCAAAGAAATTGTAAATTCTGTTAAATATTCTATACTCAGCATCTGCATCAATTGCACTGGTTGGTTCATCAAATATTGCAAATGGTGCATCTCTATAAAAGAATCTAGCAATAGCTATCTTTTGTTGTTGACCTTTACTTGGTTTAATACCTCCCTTAAACCTCTCACTCATGACTGTTTGATATCTTCTATTATATTTTTTAATAAAATCGTGAGCATCAGCATTTTTTGCTGATTCAATTATTTTCTTTTTATCTTTTGCTTTAACAGACTTACCTATGTATATATTCTCTTCAACTGTTAAACTTCCATAAAAATTAAAATCCTGAAAAAGAACACCAACATTTTTATACCAATCATTTAGGCTTAGCTCTTTCAAATCTTTTCCGTTAACTAATATCTGTCCTTGTTGAGGGTCATATATTCTACAGAGCAATTTAACTAGTGTTGATTTCCCAGCTCCATTTTCTCCGACAATAGCAATCTTTTCAGCACTTGAAATTTTTAATGAGAAATTCTTAAAAATATTTCTTTTAGAATTAGGGTAATGGAATGATATATTCTTTATCTCAATAGAAGGAGGAGTGGTTAATCTTTCCAATTTAATATTTCCATCCTCAACTACAGGTTCTAAATTAAAAAAATCATATACTTCTTTACCCTTCATCACAAAATCAGTAAACATTACTAATTCCGCAGAAAGCCAAGATACACCACCATAGAAATTGTTAATGGTGCTAATATAGAAAGTTGTATCACCAATTGTAATCTTTCTGTTAAAAGCCATAATAAATATTTGTATAGAACCTCCTAATACAACAAAGAGATTTAATAGATCAACAATAAAGGTAGTAAAAGTATCTGCTTGTAATATCTTTTTATATCCACCATTGAAATAATCATAAAAAGATTTAATCTTTCTATCTAAATATTTAAAGGATCCAACTAAAGAGACTTCATCCATTGTGTCTGGACTAGATAATATATCTGACATATACCATGTTTTCCTTCTTTCTTGAGTATTTTTATCAGAGGTTTGCCATTCAAAATCCTTTTTAAAATAGTATCTACTTTGAAGATAAGCTATTACAGCGATAAAAAGAATTGATATACCAACCCATGAAGAGAAAGAAAATACAATTAAAGCAGAAATAATACTTTGAACTGTTGCTGCTACAATTCTAACTAAATTCTGGTTCATATCCGTTATTCCCCATAACCAATCATGAGCTATTCTTCTTTTGTTTGAAACACTTGGTAATTGATTTGTTTGAACCCCCAAAGAATTTATCTTCTCGTACTCTAATTGCATAAGGTATGATTGAGAGAGTCTCCTTCTATATCTGTTTACATAGCTATCTAAATTTCTTGCCATGATATTAACTAATTGAACTACTCCCATGAGAAGTAGTAGAGGAACAATTTTTTCTAAACTTTTGTCACCAACCTCTATAAAATGAATTAGAGAGTCAATTATCTTAGCTAAAATATATGTATTAATTAAATTA
>Ga0209416_1001107_pt1 | contig 20810 bp, 31 predicted proteins | sample RifGroF1_FD_184001 | JGI IMG/M metagenome (GOLD analysis project Ga0209416, IMG submission 184001) | Groundwater microbial communities from Rifle, Colorado, USA - Groundwater F1 (SPAdes) (version 2) | ecosystem: Environmental > Aquatic > Deep subsurface > Groundwater | place: Rifle, Colorado...
TTATAAGGAATGTCCGCTATAACCAGTTGAGCGCGTGGTATCTGATACCCCTTGAAATTCTGGAAGTGGTCATTGATGAGCATTACTATTCCCTCTCCTATGTAAGTCCCGGCTTTAATTCCCCGTATTAGCCGGGAGCATGAAACGCTATAGTACCGCCTTCTCGTAGACTTCCATAATCCCTTCAGCGGGAATCTTGCCAGCCTTGAACATCTCCTCGATTGCCTTTGCAGCATCGGATGTGCTCAACCCTTTGGCTGAGGCGACCATCTTGACAACCTCAGCGGACAGCCGTTTGTATTTGCGGTCCTGGTCGATTTCCTTGACGGGTGCTTCTGTGAATTCACCCTCGACAATAGGTTCGTGACTTACAGGTTCATGGTTTGTCTCGGGTACAAAATCTTCCATGTCCTGGGTGAAGTAATCACTCGCATTGGTGGTAATGAGTACCATTGCAACCAGGGCGCGTTTCTGTGCCATTTTGTCGATTGTGTTTACTTGATCTGACGGGTCATGGTTGGGGACTGCGTACAACTTCCCACCAATTTCCCAGGCATCCATTTCGCCATTCTTGGTTTTCTTCTTGATCGACACGGCGGTTTTGTTTACGATTGCATCCCTGAATTGTTTCCAGTATGCAGCAGGCTTGCCGTATTTCCCGGATGTTTCAGCCTTCTCAACCGCGAACCCGAATTCTGAAATCTTACCGTCAATGAACTCCAGGGTTGATTTATCCACAGTCGCGGGAACTTCGGCTTCATTCATCCACCGATAGCGGTATTTCTTTTCCCAAGAGTTGCAGGAACCAACGCCCTCACCAACCAACTCACCATTGCGGTATCCCTGGCACTTGTATTCACGGAAGAAAAACGCTTCTCCGCCGTGATCCTTTCCGGTCCAATCATTGACTGATTCTTGAATGACAAATATTGGTCGCACACCGAAGAACGCGCTCAACTTTTCGGCACCAGGTTTTAGCAGGGTAGGCTTGTTGGTTCCTGGGATTTCTCCGAAGTCTTGACCAACCTTCAAAATCCTGGAAACAAACTCGCCAAATGCGTTATACCTTGCTAACGCCGCCCCAATGTCAGCAACCGGGACAATAAACGTGCTGTTGTTACTTACTGTTAATTCACTCATTGCGTTTTCTCCTCTAAAATAGTTATTTGTCTTGCCCATTTGTCACGGGCAATAAACCTCATTATCTTGCCGTCCTTTAGAATTAGTCCATGCCTTTCCTTTCCCTTTCCCAGTTCAATCATAAGCGCGTCAAGTTTATCTTTGTCGCCATTCAGCGCTTCCAGTAGTGTTTTAGGGATAATTCTTTTTTTGTGGCTTCTCATATTGGTAATTCCTGCGCGCCAAGTGACGCAATAGCTGCTAGTGAATCCAGGTACGCTTGCGGTAAGTCAGCCTTCTCGATCTCCGCGCCGCACCTTCGGCAAAAGTAGAATATCCCTCCGCCGTGATAGCATATCTCGCCTGACGCCGCGTCAAAGTATTCCGTTGGCTCCACGAAGTCAGCGCATATCAGGTCTACAGGGTGCTTGCATCGAATGTCAAACATGGTTAGCCTCTTTGTCATCATCCGTGCCTTCGTCATTATTCCCAATCGCATGACAAGGAACGTCACCACAAGATCGTGTTTTACCGCACATTTCACAAGGACCATAACTTCTAAATAGCATCATGTAGAAGTTGTCAACATTATTTTCCTTTGCGCATTCATCACAAACAAACATCATTCACCGTCCTCTACATTCACGCCGTTCAATTTGACATACATCATGTGGGCTTTGAGGTCAGCCTGCTTGCACAGCTCCTCGTGAGCATTCATTGTGTCAATCATGTGGTAGGTTAGCCAGTAGTCCACGTTATCTGTGTATTGTCGCCATAGTCTCTCGGCTTCTTGTTGCGCCTTGATGTATTCGACTTCCAGCGGGGCGCGGACTTTCGGCTTCAGGTCAGCCCATCCATAATCACTCGTGCCGATGCAGGTTGCCATCATTTTCTCCTCTCGTTATATTCCATCAGCCAGGAAATTCCGAGCGCAAACAGTATCAATGCGTATCCGAGCATTATGACGCCCATTATTCCCACCCTCCGTCACTACCGACAATCTCAATGTCATTGACGTCATGCACCAGGCTAACGTGCGGCTTCTTGTCCGCGTGCATCTTGTCCAGGCGGTCATACATCTCTGTGCCGGATGAAGGTATCTTGCCGATGACGGGGATCTGGGCAACCAGACGGCGGACTGCTTCAGACAATCCAACGCCCTCGACTGAAGCGTATGCCTCAAGTCTATCTTTCAATTCCTGATCCATTCTTACGATTACCGTTTCTGTTTTACCCATGTTACTCCTCTCTTGTATGCTTATATTATACACGATGTAATACAGAAAGCAATAGGCAATATTAACCAGTTTCCACTATCCCCCGCCGTGTTCTCGGAATGCTATGCGGGATGCTGCTGTGTCCACCAGGATTGATTCTAAGGCGTAAAATAAGCTTGCAAGGTCAAACGGTCTTTCGTTTTTTCTTTGGTTTATAAACGAGATCAATACAGTCGGCACAAGTGAATCTTTTAGCACCATTTATGCCAGGGTGGAAATAATGTCCACACGAATTACAGACAGCCTCTTCTCTGGCAATCCGCACGGAATACTTATACATACCTCTTTTTTTAAGGATATAAGCCCGCTTAGCGTCGAAATCATTAAACATGAAATTGTAGGCTATCTGATTACACAACTGACAACTTGCAACCAGATTGTCTTCGTCGTCACACCTGGAATATGACCACGGCACAACGTGGTCAACTTGTGTTGGGTATCCGCCACAGTAAACACATATAAGATCGCGCTCTAATATTTTGTTTTTAATGCTCTGTCGTAAATTTCTAGTAGTTATACTTCTCATGTTGCCCACTAAATACAAACAGCCGCCGATTACCATAATAGTGTTTTGTCTAGGAACACAGGGTAAAAAGCGGCTGTTTGTGCACTATTATACTGTATTCCTAGACAACTATATAGTAAATCAGTTCTACTATAAACACAACTACGTATTTAAGGCAATTTCCTTTCGCCTAATATTCAGCCAATATTCGAATTGGATGTACCAAAAAAGATACATCTGTATTGACAGTAAAGTACCGTAGATTATCATTTGGTACTAAAAAGTGGTCTAAAGTATGACATATTGGCAGTTATCCTATTTTTCCGGAATACTGGAATATAACAAAATTGTTATGTCTCACATGTGACGCACAAACGGATTAGTGTCTCACTTCTGTGTAAGTAAATAGACACAAAATGTCTATTTGCGTATACAAACACACTCATTCTGTATACATCTTGCGTATCAATGTAAACTTACTTTCAACGTTTGTTGAAATGTTACAGAATCCGTAACAAATTTACAGTATCATAACCGCGACTTCCTAATTCTCGCAACCCGTCATTTTGAAGCGAATACTGACGCGTTCCCACATTTATCATACGTAGACCAGTGTCAATCCTCACATTTATCGAAGGAAACTTTAGCTGGAAGTTTACGCCTGGGAAGGAAAAGTGTGTGACATTTGCGGTACAAAACTCCCCTCGCCCAGACGCTATGCGACTGACCAGGGGAGCTGTTTAGTTGTGACCAGTTGTTTTACGGCAGCGGTTCTCGCTCCAACCTTGACTAGAGGAGGGTACTGACCCACTGGTAGGGCTATGTTCTACGTGTGTACACACGGTTGCCAGTCACGGCGCTCATACTTTCCCAAACACACAACTATTTGGATGGTCAGGGAATCGAACCCTGTCCTGCGCAAAGGCAATCAGTCACCAGAACACCATCCCGTACAAATTCATGTGTCGAGAGTCGAACTCGATTTGCGCCTCATTCGGCAGCGCCCTCTTACGCAACCGTACTTTTATTGTACGGCGTGGTATATCCCGCTACTTGCACATGAAATGTTAAAGACCGTTACCTGCTAGTTGCTCCGAGAGGGAATCGAACGCCTCGTTCTCCGCCTAGAATGCACGGGCTTTACCACTTAGCTATCGGAGCAGTCTTGCGATCATGTGGTCAATCAGTGACCACTACCAATAGTATACAATTGCTATTTTCAAATGTCAAGTATTAAATGCCAGCAGCCGCCTTTTTAGGGTTACGGCTGCTGTTGATAAACTCACTGGCGACTTTGCGCCTGCCCGTCGGCTTGTGAGATTATACCGCTGGAACTCCCATTCGCTTATACAGTCCCCACGGAGTAGACGGGTCAAGGTCAAACGGATGCCCGCCCCTTACGATTGTCGCGCCTGTGCTGTGCTGTTCGGGTCCGCGTGTACGTTGCCCTACATAGGCCATTCTATCCTCGTCACAGCACATGCCCATTTGGATAGCCCAAAATTGATTGGATGGATCCCGCGCCCTCAAGTATCTGTGTGAATGCGCCATGAGGACATGACATAACTTTTTACTCGCGATCTGGATTGCAGCGGACTTACTCGCGCTAACAGGATGCTCAATACTATAGTCCCCCTTTTCAGTGTGCAATATTGAGTAGTAGTAAGGCGCTATCCTGTATTTCGGATTATCGCCAACGGTAAACTGTTTCAACTGGTCAGCGAACATGGGGGAATTCAATGCCGACAGTAACCGCCCGTCATGGTTGCCAATGACGTAGACAATATCCGCGAATGCGCTTGACAGGTTGGTGAGCGCGTCCTTTGCTACCCTTACCTCACCGCCAACATCATCATCATGGTTAGGCTCAAAGCCTTCGATTGTGTCAATGATTATTTGTTGGTCGCGCTTTGACAGTAGGGGTAAAACATTCATAATCTCGTTGTGCGCTTTGTCGGATATGTCCCCTTGATTCTCTGACTTCCAATTAGCCTCCCAATGACTGATGGAATTGAAATGCAACGCGTCACCTGCGATATTACACTGCGTTATACCCCATGACATAGCCAACTCAATACACCTGTTCACGAAATCCGCGTTGTGGAACGGAACTTCGAGGTCAGGTATCACCAGGCAATCGCCTGATTGTTCTAATGGTTTGTCATATTTTGGGTAGGGGGATTCCAGTATTGGTGTAAAAGCGTATGTACCTTTGTTGTCAGTGATAGCCCGGTAATGTGTCCTTGCAGCCTCACCGCCAACGCCAAATTCTTTTCCTGTTTCGTCATAAGTCAAGGTGGTATTTTCAACTAGATTTATTAACTTCGCGTTATCCTCATCGCTCCATATCTTTTTTCGTCTCAATTTCCACTCCTCACAAATATGCCCCATCGCGGGGCAATGATATAACCATAATACACTAGAATGACGACTTCTTTTTCCAGCAATCCTTACACACGGGGACTGATTCTCCCGTGCTAATTCGCTTGAATCCTATATTAAATGAGTTGAAATACTTGCCACAAATCACACACCGAATTGAGGGGATTGATAGAAATATATGTTGAATAAAGAGAAATAGACGGTTTATGTCCGCCCTGATAACATCAATAACCGTTATCTTCATTTCTTCAACAATCCCCTTACGGTCAATTGAATATCCTCTTGGTCTTGTGGTGATAAATTGACAAAACCAGACACGCGACCGAACATATCCCTATTGATGAGATAGTGCCTGTGGTCATAGAGCACGCCCTTTAATAGTTTTTGCACGTCAAGTACAGCCTGATTGTAACCTGTTTTATAGTCCACTGAATAATCGCTCATGTTTTTATTCTCCGTTGTCAGTTGAATGACTGATGTAATAATATTAGCACAAACTTTATCCAGTTTCAAGTGGCAATTTACGGCTTTACAAGTATGACTTGCCCCGTGAGTATTCCCAGGATTAGCACAAGCACACCAGCGCCTAACACGGTTCCAACCCATGTGACAATCTTGATAAATGTCCCTACCCTTACTAGTGCAGGGGTAACGCTGTTGTTGTACTCTTTTATGTGCGCATCCAGGCATTCGTCTTGCTTTACTTGTTCTAGTTTGAATCCACCGATAACACTCAAAAAGTCTTCCCTATCCTCTTGGTATGACGCTTCCATTTCGTCAAGTTTAGCGTTGAGTTTTTCGCTATCATTAGAATACAAAATAAAGAATTCACGCATATTTTGAGGTACTTTGGGATTGCTGAAATCGCCTGTATTATTCGTCATAGAACGCTCCTGTTCAGTGTAAGGTAGGGTGCGCATCCCACAGCCGCGCCAATTTTTCGGTATCCGTTACGACACCGCTAAAACTATATGTTGCCACGTTGTAAATCTTTGTCGCGGGGTCGCCGTACACGTCCTCGAATTTCATACGGCTACCGTCTCGCGGGTCATTGATGATATAGGAACTCCCCGATTTGCCCACAACTAATACCCAATGTTGCTCAACCTCTGATGTTGCAGGGTCGAAGTCCACATGCACCAGCACAGGCATTTTCCTTGCCAGTGATTCGTCAATGATGTCCAGTCGCGCGCCTGTGTATTTTCCGTTGAATGTCAATCCTGGGAGTAACTTCTCTATTGACTTCCACACAAACAGATTGCCGTAGTATCCCTCGTTGGCATTCAACCATGCAACCAATGTTGCGGTGTCAATTTTCAAGCCCAGATAATTCAGCATCATTTCGATGTCAACGGTCAAGCAGCCATCGTAGCCAATTTTGGTATTCCCGAAAGTAATATCTTTCCGGCTTATGTCAACCTGTGACAACGGCGTGATGTTCAGTACGTTGGTCATGTCGATTATTTCATCCTCAGCCGTGATACCAGGCTTCAGCAGCGCATTGAGATTCTTGACCTTGTTCAAGTCGATGAAGTCATTATTGATCGCGTTCCCGTATAATGCGCCATTACCTTTTGAGGTATATTGCCACATTGCATAATCTGACCATGCCGCGCGTTCTTTTGAGGAATAAATAAGGGGGTCAGGAACATCGCCATATCTTGCAATCCACAGCGGGCAATCTAGGAAGTTGCGGAATATGTATTTTCCTAGCCAGTCCTTTTGCTTTGCCAGTCCTAAATTCAGGTACATAACGGGGTCATGTCCACATTCAAGCCTGTATTGGTTTACCCACGCAAGACCTTCACGCATTGCCGTTCCCAGAATGCTATAAATATTTGTCCAGCCATTTGTAAAGTTATCCTCAATGTCTAACACGCCACGCATGTTCCCGAAGTCGCCAACCCTATCCAGAAAATATTTACATTGATCCGCGCCACTTCTACCCTGATAATCGAAGTAGTGGTATGAGCCTTTATATTTTAAGTTGCATGACGCGGAGTTTGCGGGGAACTTAAAATCCTCATAGTTGCCATAATTCCCGCTTCCAGTCGCTTTTAGGTATGCGCCCTCAACGCCCTGCGCCTGCGCCTTCGACCAATCAAATATCCCGTTCCATTTTGACACATCAATAAAAATCATCCCAACCTCCACCAACAAGCAAATCCACCATAAGCGCCTGAACATGTCATTAGTTGCTCCTAAATCTCAAACGAGAAATCCATTGAAGCGTCCGCAATAACCGTGTTGTCTGCAATTGAAGCGCCAGTAGACACCAAATTTCCAGTAGCCGCAACATACGAGACCGTCCCAAAGTCAACACCTGCCCTCGAATATATGCCTATAACGGTCACGCCAGAATAATTAGCTGCTAGAATAGGCCCGAATTGTGTGGCGGCGATAACAAACAAGTTAGTGTCCGTTCCTGCTTTTGTTCCGCTTGCACTAATTCTTCCGTGTAAACGTCTTCCCACGATGGTTATAAACGCCTTGACCACAGTTGCTTGCCCACCAGACCCATTATCAAAATTAGCAACCGCCATAGAGGGGACAACGCTGAAGTATTGAGGGAATCCAACTGGACTGACAGCCTTGCTGTAATAACAACTTGAGAATGTGTGATTGGTTAGCGCATTCCCTGCAACCGTCAACAAGGTATCCGCAACCGTGACAATAGAAGCGTATAGAACCACGCTGTTCGCGGTCAGTTTTATCTTGTCGCCAACGGAGTAAATAGCAGCCGCTCCAGACGGTACGGTTATCGTTGTGGCGGAGGCGTATGTCCATGTGTCTGCAACAGGAACCCAACCGCCCGCCAATATCAAAGCCTGTGTCTCTGCCAGCGTTTTCTTCTGCCACACTGAGCCGTTGCCAACGATGAAATCATTTGCCGCTGTCGTTGCCACATTTGGGATAGTCGCGGCGAGGGTGTGCTCCGCGTTCCAGTCTGATGGCATAATGTCATAGTTGGGGTCGTCCGCTATGATTGATACTTTTGTGTGTGTTATTCCTGCCATTGTTTACCTCTTAATAAAACAGCCCGCTCTCGGATTGAGAACGGGCGTGTATACGGCGGTTCGTTTTAGGTTGTCGGGCGCTTTCGCGGCGGACTGTGTCTTGTGATTATCTCAAATAGGTTTCACCCACACCAACGGGGTTTCCGGCTGGCACCCCAACCGCCCCTGAGCAAGGGTCAACGATGGTATTCCCTGCGGCCAGTGCCGCGCCGTCAAACGCCTGCAGCCCCTTCGCTCCTACCAGGAATGGGCAGAATACTAAGCCATTGCGGATATTGTCGCGTCCGCGTGCGGAGTAAATTTGCGCATCCTCATCAGCGGTCAATATACGGTTATAAATTCTCGCATCAGAAACTTTACCGTCAATCGTATTTACTGCAACGCCCGGATAGCCAATAACCAGGTCGTTGTCAGTTCCAGATAAATATGTCCCGACTGGCGTAATAACTTCGGTTACTGATACCGATACTCCATTGACGTAAATTATCGGGTCGTTGGTTACACTAGAATTATTGTAAGTAATTCCAATTTTGTACGTGGTTCCTGCAGAGAATGTTGACCCCGCTATTTTCCACGACCCAATGGTTGATGTAGACCAACCAGTTACAAACTGCAAGTCACCGGATGCTATGCTATTGAAATCAACATAGAAAACCTCATCAGAAGCGCCGGCAGGGTATAGGTTTATTGTCCTACCATCTGCAAGTGTATCCTGATTTATCCAAAACGAAATTGACTTATTAGCTAAATTTTGAACGCCAGGAACCGCGCCAAAGTTTATCCCTTGCGTATTCGTGTTGGTCAAATCAATCGCCATAGTTTCCGCCTTCTGTGTGCCGAGAATCAATCCAACCACCAGCACCGCAATGATTAGCCACATTACTATTTCTTTTTTCATCGTATATCTCCTCGCCAGTTGAATGACTGGCAATTAGATTATACAACTTTCTTTCCCTTAATTCAATCATTTAGTTTTATGTTCAACTCATATTTTTTGATTATCGCTTTGATAATCATTATGAGTGCCCTCACTACTATGCTTGCTAAATCCTTGTCGCTCATGCGCTAACCTGAATGTTTATCAAGTTCATGTTGAAATCGCCAGCCGCGTCATCCGCGCTCACGTCCCGGAATACGGTCATGCAAACCCAATCACCAACCGCTACACTGTCGCCATTTGTCAAAGTTACGGTGTCGTCAAACTGTGTCCCTGCTGCATCCGGTACGGTCTTTATTGCAGTGTTCACAGTATCAAATACCTTAGCCGTCACGCCAGTATCCCCAGGACTTACCGCTGCGAGTTGTACCGCGATGCACACTGTTTTACTGGTATTAGCGCCCGCCATATACCCGGCATAATGTAAATACAACGTGGTCGAGGGTGCCCTGAATATCCACATCCTGCCTTCGTCCGTTGATGCGTCAAAAGATAATATCGGTATGATAGGCTTCGTTGTCCCTGCCCCGCTTGATTCCACCACTGATAACGGTGCTGCCTGTAACCCTGACAATGGCGGGAGAGACGACAATATGTTCACGTCATTACCGCTTCCAAGTGCCAGCACGTCCGCTGCTAATATGTCTTGCCCTGTTTGTATTGTCATCGTTTACCTCAAAAGTAGTTCCCAATCAAATGTTAAATCGTTTCCGCCTGCGCTGTTATCTTCAGACTGTGTAAAGTGAGAGAACAACGTGCCTGAATTAGCCGTACCAGTAGCGCCATTACCAAATATGCCGCCCTCTTTGATGTTGAATGTGGATTGCGCTGCGGTGTAAAATACACTCACAACCACACTCACACTTGACCTGGTAATGGATGTAAATACTTTACGTGCCGCCTCAGTCCCCAACTGCGTATCACCTGCGGCCGGAGCGGTTGTACTGGTGCCAATAGCGTGATAGTTCAATCCCGTTACACTCTCACCAACAAGGAAGTCCGCTACCAGTACCTTCCCGGCGGTTACAACCAGGTTATCGACAATATTCTCATGCACACAGAAGCCCGCGTGTTTTGCGAATTGCACCGCGTCCTGTAGCGTCATTCCGGAATCCATCAGATAGGGGATCACTCCCTTACGGAATGCCCTCACAGTAGAACGCCCTTTGAATTTCAAGTTATCCATATCTAGCCCCATTTCGCAAAGCCCCATTTACAGCCGTCATCCCACTTGTAACTTCCTGTGTGGGTTGTCACGCCCCCAACTGTTTCAAATAATTCCAACTCTTCAGCGTCCGTTATGAGGACATCCGTTACTTCATCCTCACGGTACGGTATGGTCGGCGTTGATGCTCGTTTCAATGCTAGCAGCACATCCACCAAATCAGGGTTATAGTTCCCTGCTTCTACTGACACTTCCACCGCCCCCGCTATTCCTATGTCGGTATTCACTTTTTGGATCAAATAGGATGTGTCAATGACCATCGCGTCATTTTTCATCCCCACTGTCATACCAGCGCGGAGCCGTCTCTTTTGGCAGTACCATGAGTAGTATTGTTTTCCTAGCGCGGATTCGATCAATAACTGGTTACCCTTCAACCTGGCAACTGTTTTATCAACAATAGAGCTATCTGTGTAAACGTAGTAAATCTCGCGCCCGTAAAGGTCGATGGATGCTTGATTCCTTGCCCGCGTTCTCAATGGTATTTCATACTGCCCGGTCAACTTCACGGCGTTTGGTAATGATGGCCACACGGCGGTTTGCTCAATCACAGCTTCCTGGAAGTAATAGAGCACGTCATCAGCACCCGCGAGTTCAGCGATGTACCCAACTTTCACGGTCATTGGAGTCCAAACAGGTGTACCTTCAGTCCCGTCATTTCGCCATATTTGTACCGCTGTCTGTCCTGTCGGAGCCTGGTATTTGAAAGGTAGCGAGATTCGATTATGCTGTCCTGTACCCGGTAGATATATCGTTTCATCAGCGGAGCGGTAATTACCACCAACGACTTCAACCACGTTGAATGTACCGGACCCGTCGTCTGTCTTTACCAGTCCATAATAAGGGAATGTGGTTAGCAGATCCGGTGTGTCTGAAAAACTATATGGCGCGGCGGTATCCTCTGATTTGAAATAGTGTAATTTCTTGTCATAATCCACATACCAATCAGCACCTGTCAGTCCACAAATGAAATCAAGCGCGTCTTTCAATGTCTTACGGCTGAATTGAACACTGGTTAGGGTAGATAGTTCATCAACATACGTTGTCGCGTCAATCTCTGAAAGGTAATCTGTGAACAGGTCATTGATGATATAAGCGTCTGTTTTACTGGTGTATTTGGTCGCTTGCACAACCACTGTTTCAAGAAGTTTGGAGTAATCGACACATGAGATTGAGTAATCCAGGTCATACGTCAAGGCGGATTCCGTTGGCTCTATTTTGGTGATCAACCCCGCAAATATCCGTACGGCGTTGTCGGTGATAATGACCTCTTGCCAGTTCTGAATTGTTACCGTGTTCGGGACGTTGAATAGTTTTATCTCGCAGGTGTCATATTGCCTTGTCAGGATGCTTTGAATGTTTACCATGGCTGTTTCCAAATCAAGGTAACTTTTCATCTCAACCGCGTTTATCGTAAGACTTAGGAATACAAGGTCATTCGGATAAACGTAAGGCGACTCTTCGGTCTGAAAAGCCGTTGGTTGAAATGCATCAGCCTGAAATGGAAGAGACGCGGTCATGCTTGTGGCAAGCCCCCTTGTTGCTTGATCTTCTCGCCTACAAGTTTGACAAACTGCTCGGGACTATTGATACCGCTCACGTTGAAAACATAGGTGCTGTTACCACCCCCGCCGCCTTTGTCAGAAGCACCCACGCGGGAGGATGGTGTCACGCTCCAGCGTTCGCCAGAGGATAATCCCATCATGTAGTTGTCATGGTTGTAACCCTGGGGGACAATACCGGAACCGCCAGCAGCGGTAAGGTTATCTGCTTGATCGCCAGGTTTGCTAAAATTGGGGATTGGTGCGCCGCTAAAATCAATCTTGATGGTTTTGGCGTTTGGAATATTATTAATAGAGGTTGTAAGTATTCCTGCCTGTGTGATTACGCGGTTCAATTCCTCAACGGCGGTTTCTGAATAAATCCCCATGTCGACGCCCTTTTGTATCAGGAACTCCGCTTCTTGCTGGGTCAACCCGTCCGCTGCTAATATTTGGGCTGCATAACTTAAAATGATACGGTTGGTTGCTAGTTCATGCGCAGCGGCGTTCTCTCCCGCTTTTACCGCGTTCGCGTCAAGTTTCGCGTCAATGTCACGTATCTGTTGGCTTTCCTCTGAATATCCTACCTTTTTTAGCCGCGCCCGTTCTTCCATGAGGGTAATTAATTCGGCGTTGTTTGTTTCTACGTTAGAGGTATATTCATTTTCAATCGTTGTGAGAGATGCCGTCATACTAATCATGTCAGCACCAGCAAGCGTCACTAATTCAATGTCGGTTGCTAATTCTCTATTCGCAAAAGCGGCTCCCTTTGCGGAATCCTCCGCTTTCATCAACCCTTCTGCATAACCCGTTACCAACGGAGTACCGCGCAATATTCGATTGACAAAATCAGCAGCGCTTCTTGAGGCTGTCTTGTCAGCCTCTGACAAGTCGGTTGTCAGTTGGATTAACGCGGTCAGCCTTTCAGTGAGTCCAGGCGCGACCCTTAAAACAAACGCTTGCCAGGTATCATTGAGATTATCTTGCGCCATTTCAAGGTTACGCGCTTGTTGTAATTGTTCATCCCCTAATATCAGGTATTCATTGATTGCGCTTGACTGGTCTCGAATTGCGTCCCCGCCTTGTCTTAATATCTCAGCATAATCAGCGCCCTCGCGCCCTAGATTCTTAGTGAGGTATAACTGTCTTTCCGTGCCTGAATTAAGCGCCAGGTATTCGTCGGACATTTTAGCAAGCATTTCTATATTCAATGACTTGCCTTGTATTGCCAGTGTCTTTTGTACCATTGTCAGCTTTTCGGATGATATTTTGTAATCATCTGTTAACTGAATGACGCGGCTCATTTCCTCCGAACTCTCGCCTGTAATATCCCTCAGCGTTCTTACCTGGTCGGCATATTTGACAAAGGTTACAATGGTCGCCTGATATATGTCATTCGCTGCCCGCCATACCTTACTTCCAACTTCAATGGCAGAATTAAGCTCAGTAAACCGCATGGAGGCGCTTTTAGTGGCCTGTCCGGTCTTATCATTCGCTTCAATGTCATAAATTACTTTACGATTTCCCATCTCTCAACTCTTTTATGCTGCGCCATATCGCAGCGTAATCCGGGTAGTTTTTCCTGAATTCGGAATCCGTTTTCCCGCCAACCAGCACGCAGTCAACTCTTGCTTTTACAGCCTCGTACACATTCAAGCAGGCGGTCATTTTTCGCAGTAATCCGGCTTCCATGTCCATTATCGGGAATGTCAGTCCGAAGTTTCTCCACTGCCAGGCTAGTTTCAATTCCCTCGGTGCTTCCTTGCGTTCGGTTTTCTTGCGTTCGCTCTCGGCAAACTCCGCCGCCGCAAGGATCAGGCGTTTGGGATTACACTCGCCTCTTGGTATTCCTTGACAAGCTGCTCACCGATTAACGCAACAATACGGGGATCGAGCGCGGCAATCTGGTCATCGTTGTACATGGGTTTTTTCACCCATCCTATTTTGATTGCCGCTCTCAAATACTTCCCGTAAATTGTCTTTACCCCTCTACCCTCTGCTTCATCTTTTGCTAAACACGCTTCAAACTTTTCAAGCATCCCCTGGGTAATGGTATCAACCAGTTCAAACTCAACCTGCAAGGTCTTGTTTTCTAATTTCATAAGCCGCCTAAAGTAGCGTAGAAAGTTCATTGACAACCAGTATCCGAGGATTCAAGGCTGCGGTTGCGTTGTATTTACAGCGGAATGTACCGCGTACAATGTCGCCGCCTTCCACATCCTCTAATCCATCAAAGGATTCCCACTTTCCGGGCATATCAACAATGACTGTCTTTTTGGAGTAGGTTGTGCCTGGAGTTGTCACACTTGCGCCATTCAAGGTCAAGCGCATTTTCCTTGCTGTCTGTGCTCTCCAGTATCCAATCTCAGCCTGTGCTACTGTGTCATAGGGTAAGCCAACGGTGAACACCATTTCAGGACCACCGCGAAGCAACGCTGAATCGTAGTTCTTGCTGTTATTTGCTCCGTAGCGTTTCTTAATTCCGGTATTGTATTTCAGGTTGAAATCAGTAAACACACCCGCAGTCGTGGCTCCCAAAGTACCTCCAACCGCGTCAATAGCCAGTTGTGCTTCTGGGAACATGAATTCGCCAACGCTCGGGATTGCTAAACTTGCGGTGAATGAATCGGCTATCCACTGTCGTACCTCGAAGTTAGCGGACATCATTATTGCGTCCGAATCAGATCCTCCGCTGCCTGAAATCTCGAAATCTTTACAGTAGCCATAAGCACCCTTTTCAGCGAGGGAGTTGTCACCGCCCCGGAAGGTGTAAGTTTGCCTGACTATTTCGATGGTGACAACAGGGGTTGCGGCGCCATCTGTGAGTGTTTCAGCTACAACCACTTCGCCAGCCACTCCGCCAGTTGTTACCAGATGATAGCCGTTATTCCCGGCAGCCACAGCACCAGCAACCTTGATAAGATCGCCAGTTTTGATGAATGCCAGTCCGTTACCGGAATCGGTTATCTTTTTGGTCGATGCGACAAACGCGATAGTTGCGGCGGATATGACCATTGTCGCCGAGGTCATAGGCACGATGTAGTCATACAGGTAATCGCTACCCGCGCCGTCTACTGTGCCAGTCTCAACCGCCCGGATCGCGCTTCGAAGTATCCAGGGTAATTGTTCAGCGGTCAGTGGTGTTTGTGCCAGCGACAAACTTCCCAGGTTGTAGGGTAGTTTTGTCCTGTCATAACCCACAAGGTTTTGTACTTGCTCGGGTACGAACTGGATCGGTGTTTCATCCTTGTAAGTGGCTTCGCCTCTCCAGGGGGCGGTACATGCAACCGCCGTACCGGACGCGCCGCCATTTGTTAGCTCTGCACCAATTTGTAAAAGCCGTAAGTCCTTTATGCCTTCCATTTATGCCTCTTTCTCAACGATCACGCGTTGATGTTTTGCCTGCGTTGGTGCAAGCTCGTAAAGTTCTGATTGGATGAGCGTCTCAATTAGTACGCCCTCTTTTTCAAGTTTTTCAATATCTGATTTGGTTAGATCACGAGCGGGCCAGCCTGAAATGGAGCCTCCGAACCCTCCGCCCGTGTAGTTCAATACCACGTTATCTTTCATGCGAAATCACCTCCACTTAATGCTGCCCGTTCTGTTATGTTTATCGTAAAGCGTTGTGTAAACCACATCGGCCCCGCGCCTTGTGAATCAAATACTCCCTGGGGGTCGTCATTCGCGGACACTGATATTTTCAATATCCCGGTTGAGTTATTCAGCATGGGGTATTTTTCCAGTTGATCGATCACCGCTGAGCGCAAGGTGACAAACGATAACCATGAGGACGTGTCATTTGCGAATCTAACAAACAGATCCATGTAAATAGTCCATATCCTGATTGAGGAACGCGCCTGGTTTACTGACTCACTTACCGGACCCGGAACCAGTACGATGAAATTACCCACGCCTTTGTCAAAGGGGGAATAATCCCCGTGTGTGACATGCGTTGGTAGGGATAGCGTTATACTCGCTGCAGCCGCTTCATTGACCAAAGTTTCTTCTACGGTAAAACTCGCGGCGCTTCCACCTGTGGCAACCCTGTATACCCCGTTATTGGATACCGACCCGGTAATGGTGACGTTATCCCCGGCTGTTATGAATGCCAGTCCACTCGCTGAATCGGCTATCGTTTTTGTGGCTGCCGTGAAACTTATTGTTGACGCGGTATAACTATCCTTGAAATCTGTAATGCCTTTCAGGATACCGATTAGTTTGTCTTTGACAGTGATATAGCTCATTTTGTGTCAAACCCTTCGCGCCTTGCTACCATGACTATTTCCTGTTCAAGTGCTTTCGGTAACGCTTCTAACTCTTTTTCAGTCACTTCCCTAAAGAGCGGCCATCGTCCTTTGTGCATCCATGCCTGTCCTGTCCCGTATGCGTTACCCACTACAAACTGTGGATATGCATTACCTTTGAACTGTGCAACGTTGCCCAGGGAATAGCCTTTGTTATTGCCAAGTTTTTCAATTCGCCAACTGCGAAACATCCGCCCGCTTCTGACATACTTTTGCCCAGGTCTTTCAGACGGGTACGCTTCCATGATGCGCTTGACGCGCTCCAGAATGGTACGCATCCGCCGTCTACCAATTGCGGGTATTTCAGCGGACAAGTTTTCCAGTCCCTGCCTGACAAGTTCATCCCGCACGCGGATGGATAACTTCACTCTTCCGATTCCCCCAGGCTGGTATTCACGCCGCCAAATCCCCTACGTGTAAACAAGGGACTGACTTCGTTACCGTCTTCGTCTGAGTCTCTGCTCAAAATGCCTGAACTCGTGCCACCACTCCGGCTTACGCCCAGTGCCGCGAATCCTGCTATTTGCTCTTCGACCCATTCAGACATTTCACGCCTGATTGCCCTCATTGGTGATACACCGCGTTCAATGGCTTTATCTGTGAAGAATCTGCCAGTTGAATTAGCGGCTTGCACCAGATCAGACACTGCCTCGGTTACAACCCCGTCAAGAGCGGCTTTCGCATCCGCCTGTGTTACCGGAATGGTGAAGCCTTCACCTGATAAAGCAATATTCAATGACCCTGAGACAACATCTATAAACCGTTCCACTTGCGTAAGCGTAGGAACTGTCGTTGTGTCAAAGGAGCCATTATTGGTGAAGCGCCTGACAAGAGCCGCAACATCAGCAACAGAGCCGTATGAATTAGCTCCGATTGACATTAGAGCGTCTCCAGCCAAACATCAACTGTGTCGTCTGTGTTAGCCTGGGCGACCACGATCTTGAGGTAATCTGAAATGGGGATGTGTTTATCTCCACTGGTATCCACCACACCCAAAACTGAATGAGCGTTGATGCGAGGCAGGAATAACCCGTCTGTTACCGCGTCTGTCAGTGTCAGGATTGAAATACTTGGAACCTTCGGTAACGTGCCTTTGGTTGAGATCGTTACATCCGTTGTGGCTGGTTTATCGCCGTTGTATTTCACGTACACCGCGTAGATCAACCCATGTATTTCAGTGGTTGAGTAAGCGGTTACGGTTGCGGCGCCATCAGCACCAACAGCCGCGCCAGAATTGATTGGTCCATATAGCATAGTTAGCCGCCCTTCTTTGCTTTTTTATCGGCGCGTGCCTGTACCATCTTGGCAGCCCATGCCGCTTTTTCTTCGGGTGTCTTTTCAGCTCTTACCATACCAATTTCAAGAAAGGGGTGTGCTTGCGCTTCTTTCTCAAAACCTTTTGGAACTTCGCGGTATTCAGCCTTTACAAATTCAACCCCACTAAAAGCGGTTACTGACTTCCAACGATGGTCTTGTTTTACTCTCGCGTCCATAAGTTACTCCTTAAGGGCGGGGTCATCCCCGCCCTCTTTTGGCAGTAGGATGGTCATGGCGTCCAGGTCAACTTTAGGATTGGATTGAATATCAATCCCCATGCCTAGCAGCACGCCGTCAACAAACATTTGCAACTGGTTTTGGATTGCGAACATCTGTGCCTTTAGTTCGTTGATTTTCTTCTGTGCTTCGATAGGCAGTGCAATCTCTTGGGTTTCCTGTTTAGCCATAATCACTCCTTAGATAATGTCCACAACGATGTACCCGGTTTCACCACCAACATTGACCTTGATCTTGCGGGTCTTGGTGAAGGTGTAATCGGCGGTTGTTGAATCCGAGACCATCCCGGATGCAGTATCAATTGTGAACAGGTTGGTAATTTTGTCGCCTGCATAGATATAGAATGCGTTATCCATTACAGTCGCGCCGTTGTTGGTCATGTAAAGCAGTTCTGACAACCCAGACGTGACGGTTTGTGCCAGGTGCGAATCCAACCACGCGGCATTGACGTGACCAACGGCGGTATAGGTTCCACCATCTTCAATCAAGCCATAAAGACCTGACAGGATAGCGCCAGAACCATTGACAGTCCCCAGGTTGCAAACTTGCCCATAAGAACCAATGACACTTCCACCAGTCATGGTGTATGTGGCTTTCAGACGTGCAATACCACCCACGCCGCGCACGCCCAAAGCAGACGTTGCGGTTGAGGGTTTATGATCAACGGTTGTTTCAATTCCGAAGTGTGTACCCGATACGCTGGTTGGTTCTGACTTGACCTCAACCACGTACCCGTCTATGTTCGGGCGGGAGTGAAACTTCACAACGCCGTATTTGGTCTGGAGCAGGGTTTCGCCTGCGGCAGTCCCTACCCCGGCGCTCTGGAGTAGAATCCCGGAAAGATTAGTTATTACTGATCCCATTATTGTCTCCTTGTTTTTAGAGAGCGTGGCGATTACTGCCACGCCCTCTAACGGTTATCTATGAATAATCACTATTTACATATTGCATATTAGTGATATACTCTTGTTATGCATACAAACACTTTACAAAAAACATGCTTATATTGTGGCAAATTGTTTTCAAAGCCCATGCCCGTATCTGTAAAAGACTGGGAGTCCACAAAGTATTGTTCTTATCCTTGTTACTGGAGTTCGAAGAAAAAGGATCGGACAAGGACATGCTCTTATTGCGGCAAAGAATTTCAGAGAAAATATTGGAATAATCCAAAATTCTGTTCATTAGAGTGCTCCAGTAAATCTCAGACGAAGCCATTGCCGATTTGTGAACTTTGCGGAAAGACCTGCTCTAAACTTGGGAGAAGGTTTTGCTCTCCCGAGTGCAAAAAGCAATGGTATCGAGGCGACAAGGTTTACTGTTACGTAGGGGATAATCTTAGAAAACAAGACTTTCCTTACGATTACAGCGACTGGATGAGAATGGCTCAAAAAGCGAGGGAGCGCGACAAAACTTGCCAGCATTGTGGTAAATCTTGTATGGAAAATGGGCGCGCACTTGATGTTCACCATATTATTCCCTATCGCATTTCGAAAGATAATTCTCCATCTAACCTTATTTCTCTTTGTCGATCATGCCACAAAAAAGCAGACGGTCAATTCAGACAAGATTTGTCATGAATTTCCCATGTGAGCAAGTCTCCAATCGCCATAAGCGAAGACGTAGCGGGCGAAGAACTTAAAGTAGTTCATGCCACCGTCCGGGCCGTTGGGGTCAAACCATGCGCTCTGGAGTTCGGGAGCCTTACGTTGACCAATGAGGATCGGTTTCGAAGATTGTCCGCTCGCTGCCAGTACCCACGCGGTTGAATCGAATTTGGGAGTAACGATGTAGCTGGTAACTCCGGCATAGGGGTTCATTTCGCGGTTGCCAGTGTCATAAGCATCGGCATTCTTGCAGATCTGCGCGGCAATTCTTTCAAGTTCGGGGGCAACGATGAGCAGGTTGTAATCGAAATCAACCACTTCACCCCTGTCGTCAACGAACTTGCGGGATGCAACTTTCACGGTCTCGAAGTTGTCGATGCTCAAGGCTAATGCGCTCACGTTATCCTGGGCGGTTGTGTAATCAGCGCCCTTGTCAGCGTGTGAAGCGGAGAAGAAGGCGTTGCCGTCATAGCAAGCGCCATAATTGGTTATGGCATCGCCGTCATTCAAAGCCTGGAATACCTGGTTGTTGATCCAGCGCTGGAAGTTTTCACCAGCGGAGCGAACCTTGCGGTCTAACTGCCCGGTCTGGTCGTCGTCCATTGCGTTCTGTGACAAACCAACGGTGATCTCCCAGTTTTTTGGAACCAGGGTGATTGATTTCTCGATGAAGTCCTGTACCTCAGTGCGTCCCTTGCTCTCAACGGGCATGGGTGCAGCGCCGATATCCACAAGCCCGGTTGATGCAGCGGACAGGGAGATAATTTCGGCGATCTTCTGGTAAGGAAGTTCGATTTTGGGCAGCGCGGCTAAAAATCCTGTGCGTGCACCAACGACAAGGTGGTTCGGTACGTTACCGGAAATGGTCATAATGTCCTCCTATGCATTCGCGCAAATCTGCGGGGCGGTCAGCTCAACAAAAGCGTATCCGTCACGAACAATGTGCAGTTTTCCGATTTGAGGATTATCTGCGGCAGTTTCCGACAAAGTACCGGAATCGCTCATGTAGACAGTCTTGCCAAGATCGGCGTTATCGAACACGGTGCTTTTGAATCCAACGATTGTCGGACCAACAGCAATTTCGATAAATTGATTCTCGGTTGCGGAGGCTTCGACTGTTTCCTCTTCCAACGCAATACCCACGAATACATCAGCGACGTCAACCACAGTAGCATCCAAGAATGCACGTGGGAGCAGGGTGTCTTCCGACAGGTCAAGAATCATTGGTGATCCCTTGTAGGGATGCTGGGCAGCGCTGGAATCCAGAGCGAATTTCTCTGTTTTCAGCTCACCCAAAATACGGAGTGATGCATTTGCAGTTAAATCAGCCATTGCTATTTCTCCTGAA
>Ga0209416_1001109_pt1 | contig 20777 bp, 39 predicted proteins | sample RifGroF1_FD_184001 | JGI IMG/M metagenome (GOLD analysis project Ga0209416, IMG submission 184001) | Groundwater microbial communities from Rifle, Colorado, USA - Groundwater F1 (SPAdes) (version 2) | ecosystem: Environmental > Aquatic > Deep subsurface > Groundwater | place: Rifle, Colorado...
TTATTATCGGCGGGATGATAGGTGGAGTAATTATCCGCACAGTTACAGGCCGCAAGAGAAATGAATATGACCCGTTAGAAATTCTTATGTGGACACCTGGCGGGCTGGCATGGGGCACTATAGACCTACTCTCGAACGTTTATATGAATATCCTGATGGCTCTGAAAGGTGACGAAAAAGGGCTAAATGCTTTGACCATCGCCATACCCCAAATCCCTTATATGTTCGTCCCGTTCTACTCTTATTTCATCAGAAGTATTGAAGCGGCCACAGACCAGAAGAATATCGACCGAAAGGCACTACGCCAGATAAGAGAAATGATTGATAATGATTATAAAATGCAAGGTGGAGCGTACAGATTGCAGCGGGATACCTTGCAGGCTTGGCAATATATTCTATCAGGCAGAAGCGTTGATCTGACACCGGAAGAAAAAAGGAAACAAAAGAAACAACGCGGCAAATCTGGTTCTATGATTCAAGATATTAAGGAATAGCCTTCTTCCTTCTCTCTCGCCCGGCTGTCTCTTTTGCAGGCAGCCGGGTTTTTATTCCCACTGATTATTAGATTTGTATTTCGACTGTCGGGCTATGCCTGTATTTGTATCCTGAGCAGTAAATCTATCCTGCGGTCCGAAGAAGCGGTCAGGAAGAAATTGGCCGTGATAATTTCTCTTGTATGCCCTAGCTTTTGCCAGCCTATACTCAATATCTCGCGGAATGTTTTTGACGACCACCACTTACTCCTTTGGCGAAAAGAAGTCAACCCTTAATTTCTTTCAACTCTCTTATTGGCAAAACAATTCTCAGTTTATCTTCAAATTCCACCAAAGCCAAATCCCTCGATTTCTTGATTATCTGACAGGATTTGCCTTTCCGTTTGAAAAGCCAACTGCCAACATATTTGTACTGTTCAGGTCGTATCTGCATCCGGCTCCTCATCACCCGTTTGATTCACATTCCTTTGCCTTATTATCGTTTTTGCCGATGTTCGATAAGAAGATTTGTACATAGCTTCTTCCCGTTCCCACGGCGGGACATATTCGCTTATTTCGATGCGCACGGCATAATGTCTAGCTTTGCTTTTTTCCTGCGAGTATTCCCAACCTACCAGACCTGAATTATCCTTTACCCCCCAGGCATCGGCGATACCGTCAACAATGGCCTTGAGACTGGAACAGAGATTGTCGTGTGCATCAAGCATCCGTGGTGCAATTCTGGTAAGTCTAACCGTAACAGTTCCCGCATAGTTTTTCAACGGGTCTGATTTCTTGAGTCTGGCCCTGGCCTCCAGCACTTCAGCCCAGGCCCGCATCCGCTGCGCCTTGACACGTTTGGCCTTCACGGTCCAGTGGTCCCTCCGGTTAGATTCGCTGAATAGATGCACAGCATATTCTATTATTATCAATTCTGGTCTCCGAAAAGGGACTACGTGGGAGCCTCTGGATATTGTCGTATGCGTAAATCTTCCGGCCATTCTGCGAGGTTATGCGACACTTTGCCATTTAGCGAAAGCTGTTTTATAAATAAACTTACATCAGCTGCTTGGCACTGACGCACTATATCCCGCACCCATTCGATTTTGCAGGGCCTACGGTTGGGGCCGGATTCGCAACCGATAACCACAAAATCAATACCGGGACAAACTGGCTTTGCCCCCGGTCTGCCAAGTGGCGTAAGCCAATCCCTTTTCTCGTTAAACAGGCTCATCGATCCTAATAACGGCTCCAGCGACAACCAGTGAATAGCGGCGGGAATGTCCAGCAATTTCGGTATCCGCTTTTCTGCCCATTCCTGATTTTCGCAGGATACTCCAAGCCAGACATTATCCATTTGCTCGGCAAAATTATTGTCGTAAAAATACTTGAGGGAAATGCCCATTCTTTCTGGCCGCTTGGTTAGCAATAAAAAGGTGTGTTCACAGCAACTCATTATTCTGAAAATATCTTCTATCTCTTTCCCACGCATATTTATTTGTTCGTGGAATAAGTCGCCCATGCTGCAAACGAAAATCCGGCAAGGTTTTTTCCAGCGCAAAGGCTGTTCAAATCTATCAGGCCAAATTCTAATATCAAAGGGATGTCTGCTATCATCAGGATAAGTCCCCATTTCCCGCAAACGACAGGCAAATCTCTTGGCGTAACAATTCTGACAACCAAGACTGACCGGCGTACAGCCAGTTACCGGATTCCAAACCTTGTCCGCCCATTGTATTTTTGTATTAGCCATTTTTCTTTTTCCATTCAATTTCACAATCGGTACTGCACCAGGTTAGATTCGGATTGCAAAGTTTATGACATTGTGGACAAGTCTTTTTCACGTTCCATTGGTCCATCGGGACCAGCTTTTCATACCAGCCTTTGTATTTCCAACGGTCGGATTGCAGCCGAGCACGCAAAGACCAAACCAGCCAAAGCAACAACAAAAGTAGAGCGGCCCAAATAGCAATCAAAACCGAGAATAACCATTCGCCACCCTCTGCAATTCTCTCCAGCAGTCTGTAGGTTTTATCATTCACTGTGTTGGTCCTTGAGGTCGTGAAACATCTCCAGCGGGCCAATAAATTCACGCCGGTTGGCCCCGTCTTTATAAACACCAGTTTCCGGTAAGAGATTAGCACTGATTTTATTAAGCTCTTTGAGAAGAACTTCAGGGGTTGCATAATAAACTAGAGACTTACTTAACCACCTCTCATTAGATTTGCCCAAATGGTCTATCAAATACCATAGCCAGAATCTGCCAACAGGACAGATAACCAGCGACAGGTGTATTTCTTTAGACATTTCGCTTCTCTTTTATTATTAGTTTCGCCTTCGGCATCCAATACTTCCAATGGGCAACAGCTTCTAGTGCCCCTTTCTTGTTATCGAAACTTTATAATAGCCCTCCTTACAATTGGGCATACTTACAGACACCAACCATTGAGGCAGATATTTAGGATTGCCTTTGGGAAAAAACGGGCCAGCCGTAATAATTGGTTCAAATCCTTTTTCTTTAGACATTTTGCTTTCCTTTCGCAGAGGAGATTGCGGTTTCTAGTTCTTCTCGTACGGGCAAGGTTCGGTGCACCAAATCCGTAGTATATGCCAGCATATTTAAGACAGACAGCGAATGCTTACACGCCTTCAGCAACTCCTGGGCATGGTCGCAGGCGGGATACTTTACTGCCAACTCATCCGCTATTTCACGCTTTGTTTTTGTAAGTTTCTCATTACAGCAATATCTCAAGCAATCGTGCCATGCCTGACGATAAAGCCCAATGGCCACTTCCTTAAACGGTGTGTCAGTATATTTTTCTGTTTCCAGTGTCATTTGCCGGCTCCTTATTCTAAAATCGTTTTGCCGTTCCATTTGCAGTCTTTGACCAGGGCCAGAAGGGGTTTCCAAGCCACAGCGTGGCTATCATCGTAGATTTTCCAAGCCGCAGCGCAGCTGTCATTGTAGGTTTTCCAAGTCGCAGCGCGGGCGTCCTCGTAGATTTTCTTAGCCGCAGCGCAGCTTTCCAGGTAGATTTTCCAAGCCGCAGCGCGGCTGTCCTCGTAGGTTTTCCCAGCCGCTGACGGCACAGACCAAATGTGGCGCAGGCGGATCAATATCTCTTTTTGCGGCTTTTTGTTAACTATGTAATACACCCGCTCCATCAAGTTATGGGTCAGTTCCGCGACCGGCCCGTCGTGGTGTAAAAACGTGAACCAACCTTTCTGCGGACCCCTTTTCAGGCGGTTGTACTCGGCTTGCTGTGTTTTGGTCAGTTTCATTTTAGGCTCCTTTTAGCTTCTGTAGCAATAACTCAATCGCCAATCGTGCGTGGGCAGACTTATGTAGGGGGTCAAACACAGCGTCGCCTTCTTCATGGCTTGCAATCCACCATTTCTTGTTCCGATAAAACGAACCAACTATCTGATTGTTGTACAAGAACGCATCTGAACATTCATCGTCCATATCCCAGCCCAAAGCCTCAGCCAGTTTAGCGATAAGTTTGCTGTCAGTCATTTGTCGGCCCTTTCGGCTGAGCAGAGGCGATGGCGGTTTCTAGTTCTTTTCGTACGGACAAAGTTCGGTGCACCAAATCCATAGTATCCGCCAGCATATTTAAGACAGACAGCGAATGTTTACACGCCTCTAGCAACTCCTGGGCATGGTCGCAGAGGGGATATGCATTGGCAATTTGGTTAACTGTTTTGTGCATGCGATAATAAAAAGGGCCGCCTCTCTTGAAGGTTTCAATTAACGCCTCCCTAAACTGAGTCATTTGCAGGCTCCTTTGATTCATTTTGAGTACACAGAACATCTTTTTGCGGTTCAATAGGAATCAATAGTAAGTAATAACTCCTCGCCGCAGCGACTTTACTTAATTTGACCGCATGAACCGGGCAGCAAAATGATTCATTCTGTCCTGCCCAGGTGTAACGATGTGAGGCTACCGCTCCGCACTTAGTCATTTGCCGGCTCCTTGGTTCCAACCAGACGCCCCTGTGCTTAGAGTTACGAGTATCAATAACACCATCCCTGCCAACACAAACACGCCAACGGCAAGCAACAAATCAGTCATTTGCCGGCTCCTTTGCGCTGGCTTGCATTTGGTCCAGAAACTCACTAGCATATATTACCCCAAGTGGTCCGCTGGAGGCTTTTATCCAATACCGCATCTGCCCAATCGCCGCGAGATAGCCCGCGCAGTAAATAGTTTTTGGTTTTGCATCCCCCGTCAAACATAATCGGTTGTTATCATTGTCCCGCGCCTGCTCGAACAGACCAGGCTTGGAAAGTTTGGCGGGTTTAGGAACAGGATAGAGCTTGCAAATCGCGGCCAAAGTATAAGCCCAATGCCTTTGAAATAGATGCCCCGCTTTGCTGCAATAAAAAGTATTCAGCGTCGTTCCGGCACAAGAAGCTCCGCAATTATCACAACTAATCTCATTCATTCTGGTCTCCTTTTATCAATCCCTGTAGGCCGGATTCCCTGCACTTTTTATGCGCCTTTATGGTGCAGCCAACCCATTTATTCATAGATGACTTTAGTACCGGCGGGTGGGAATTAATCCTCGTAGGTACGCCGTGAAACTTGCCCTACGATTCGTCATCGTCCCCGGTTCACGCCGCCACAGGGATTCTACTTTACTAGGCCCGCTGGCTATTGTAACTTCTGGCTCGTTCAATAGCTGGATTACCTCGGCATATTGCCTCGACCAGTATCACGGCATTTTCGCCGCAGCGGGCATTACTCTCCCATTACTCCCCTTGGCTGTTTCTTCCTAAATGCTTGGTCAACTGATCTGTCAACTGTTCCGTCCGGTTCTCGACATCTTCGACCTGAATATCTACCACTGAGCCAAAATCAAATTCTCCCGATTTGTCGTCGAGTTCCAAGGCTTTTTCCAGCTCGGCGCTCATGGGCAGATACTTGCACAGCCGCCTAACCACTGTCTTGCGCCCCATCTCGCTAAAGTGCTGTTTCCAAGGACCATCGGGTGCATTACCCATCTTGCTCATGCCTTGGATACGCTTGACATCGGAAACAGTCATCATCTCGATTTGCTTGCTTCCACCTTTTAATCCGGCGACACCATAGAAGGCAATAAATTCCTCTTTGCGGTCTGCACCCAGATATGGTTCATGCTCAACCATTGGATTTGTTCCGAATTTGACTGTAAATTTATCCTGAGCATAGACCGGGTGGACCTCGATATAGTCTATCTCATTAGACCTTCGGGCCAAGTCGATAAGGCCTCGGTAGCCAGGTATGAGCTTACATTCCGTTCCATAGGGTATTAGGTAAGCTGCACCGAGCGTACCCGAACAATCCAAGCCCAGCTCAGAGGCTTCCATAAGGGCCTTGCCTATCGACTTCTCATCACATTTGAACAGTTTTGGTGTCTTGGAAAAGGCCACATAAAGAGCCTTAAACATTCTCTCTGGGGTAATATGCTGCGGGAGCATACCAGCGATACTTTCCCTCATGCCTTCCGCCAGACTTTTCAGATTCTTGAAGTTTTGTATGGGAGCATCGGGCTTAAAGTGATGTTTGACAATCTGGGTTGCCTGCTTTGGAGATTCTTCAGGGGCTTTTTCTACGGATACTGTTCTGGCGGCTTTCCTAGTTTGGGGCTTAGGCTTTAGGGCTTCAATCTCCTCATGGCTCAGGCGTGGTGGCTTTGGCACATAGGGGTCTTTGCGGTTCATCGGCGGCATGTCCGCAGGCTCCCCAAACTCGTCTGTAGGGTCCTCGCCGGCCTCTGCCGCTTGCTCAGCTTGTATAGCGTCATATTCAGCCTTTAGCTCGTCCTCAGTCATTTGATGCCCAGGCGGGGCCGGGACAAAATCTTCCCGTTCTGACGGTGGCACATCTTGGTCAGGCGGTGGTTCTTGGTCTTCACTAACCGCTAATCTCGCCTTCTGCTCCTGAAGTTTGGCTTTGGTTTCCGCCGCCTGCGGTTGATTCGAGAAATCGGTCAGGTGCTTCTGTGCTGCTGGGGTACGGCGATACATGTTTAGCTCCTTTTATTATTATGGTCTTTATCCAAACAATCGTAATTGACTGGGTATTCTTCCTGATCCTTTTTGTATATTGCATCTTGGGCAGGTTACGGCAACGTTTCGATAACTATGTTCGCCACCTTTAGAAAGCGGGATGAGATGGTCTAAATGCCAAGCATCAGATTTCAACTTTTTTCCGCATAAATGGCAACATCCACCATCGCGCTCAAAAACAATTTTATAATCTACATGTTCAACAGCCACTTTTCTTTTTCGTGCCTGATATTCTATGCAGTACGCTTTTACTTTTTCAGGATTCCTTTGTCGCCATTTGACGCCGTTAATATATTGCTTTTCACGATTGTTTTTACGCCACTTAGCTGTTTTTATTTTTATTGATTCCCTGTGTGCTTTTGCCCATTTCTCGTGAGATTGTTTGTATTTTTCCGGATTAGCAGTTGCCCATTTCCTCCAAGAATTCTTGGCTTTTTCAGGATTTTCATTTCTCCATTTAAGGCGTTTTGCCTTGACGAATTCGGGATTTGCGTGTCTCCATTTAGCACTAAATATGTGTTCGCAATCTTTGCAATAAAAACCAAGACCATCTTTCATAGATCGGTTTTTATTAAACGCGTTTATAGGTTTGGTTACATGACATTTTGGACAATGTTTTTCGGCAACCATACTATTAAGACTCAATAACAAAAGAGGCCCTAGACCGTGGACAAGCCTCAGCCGATGAGGTAGGACGGTTTCGGGCCTCGATTTTGTCTGGCAATTAATTCGGCTTTCAGCTTGTCCATACCTGTAAGTTATCATAATGATTTCATTTGTCAAGAGTGTTTTCGGAATTATTTGATGATTTTTCTTGTTCGAGTAACATTTTCTTCAAAGGTTCCGGCAAACCTTTGGGCAATACCCGCAAGGTGCGTACCGTAGTCGCCTTGACTTCGTAACCTTTGCGGTTTGATTCGAGATAGGTTAAGGCCCCTGATTCGCCCATATCTGCACATTCCGCATCGCCGAGATAGGACAAGACTTGGGCCTTGAGCGTATCGGCGTATTTTTCTGCATCGCCGGCTAGGGCTTTAGCAGCCTGCCAGTTATCAAAGGTGGTAAATTGTTCAGGACCAAAGACCACAATTTTATTGGGCGTGCGTATTACCCGCCGGATAAGGTTCAGCGAGGGAATTGAACCTGTCGGCGGTATATCGGGGATAACGTGCTTCATCCAGAAGTCCTGCGCCGCTTCCAGTAATACGGCGATAAGCTGCTCGTTGCGAGGCACTTGGTACATGCCAAATCCTCTACCACCCAAGAAGGTTGATACCCAGCATAGCTCTTGTTCCAAGGCTTTCATGTGTATCTGAGCTTGGCAGATAACCCGGTCCGGCACTTGATCTGTCCCCGTATCGCCCCAGTCCTCAGTCAAAGGTCCGTATAAACCGGCAGTCTTAGCCTCGACAGGTTGGCCGCTTTCGACCACAATAGCATCAATGGAAGTCCTTATCATCGTACCTTCTATAGCTCGCCGCTGATTGCGTTTGATTTTGCCAAGCTGTTCCTGGGTATAATTCAGCAAGGCTTCCTCGAATACCGTCCCAGCTTTGGCAGGTTCGCCAATATCTTCCTTGACCACCTTGCCGGTCTTTTCTAAAAAGACATCGAAACTGGTTTTGAATTTATCCATGCCAACTAAAGCAGCTACGTCTGAGCTACCAATATAATTCTTACGTCTTTCTTTCTCGAAAATTGTGATGGGCATGGCTTACCTTTCAATACTTATTCCCATGAACAGCAGAAAAATAAAAGTAAAGACGATATTAAATAATCCCATAGAACTAATATAAAACTCTTCTATATTCTCCAAGGTTCCCTCAGTAATCAAGACCACACCAATTATCACAGCGTGGGTGAAACCAAAAGCTAATAATCCTTTTCCAATGCCTGCAAGTATTCTATTTATGGGCATATCAATCTCCTTTCCTCTCCGCCAACAATGAGCCAATATGTTTATACAAAGACTCTACCGATAATCGTAATGATTTGTAGCTAACGGAATATGACTTAAGAGATTTTCTGACATATCTCAAGGCTAATTTGGCTTCCGCTTTTGTATGCCAACGATATGTTCCTATCGGCCAAGCTGGACTTGGTGTGTCAAAAGCAAGCACGTAAGGTTTTTTGTTCTTACCCTCCTCTCCACCGGATATTTTCCATATACCCAGGCTAATAATTACAAATTCATCATCAGGCATTTTTAATCTCCTTTCCTAATAGCGAAGCCCTGTGGGTTATGCTCACTTTCTTCGCAGGATCGCTTTGTAAGGATTGCCGCTTGCAAATCAGTTTTCCTATCGCCTGCTCACGGGTGCATTTGACATAACGCTGACTACCGCTTCCAGTCCCTTTCGGGTTCCACAGGGCTTTACTCGTCGCTCATTAATTCAAAACCGTTTGCCAATTTGTCATCTAATGACTGTTTTACCTCTTTATGCTTTTTGCATTTGTGCAGCCGAGGATAAGACTTTATACTTGCTCCGGTATTTGGGTTTTTCAATTTTATTCCTCTATTGGTCGGAAATACTAAGGCGAATTGTTCCTCATTGATAAATTCGCCACACTTTGGACAATAATGCTGCATTAATTTGTTCTTTCATCCATGTAATTTTTGACATCTCGCCAATACTTTTCCGTAGATTGCTTTTTTTTAGCTATCCAAATAAGCGAAGTTGACTTGGCAATCTTCCTGGTCCTTTTTGCATATTACATCGTGGACAAGCTACCGCCACATTCCGATAAGAATGTTCGCCGCCCTTTGATAATGGGACAATGTGGTCCAGATGCCAGCCATTTATTTTTACTTTCTTCCCACAAAGATGACACCGGCCTTCGTCTCGTCTGAAAAGTATAGTTCTCTCTACCTTTTCACAGGTTGCCCGTCGTCGCTGTGCGCGGCGCAAAGCAACAGCGGACCGTACTTTATCCGGATTAGCTTTTCGCCAAGCCCGCCAAAGGGCTTTTATTCGTTCTGGATGAGCTTTCCGCCAAGCGAGGTTATTGGCTTTCACTTGTTCTGAATTATCTTTTTTCCATTTGGCATAATTTGCTTTCACTTTTTCTGGATGAGCTTTTTTCCATTTATTACATGCAACGCTTCGCTTTTCTGGGTGGGCTTTTCGATATTTAGCATCACTTATTCTAGCCTTTTCTGGATTAGCTTTCCGCCACTTCTTTAGATATTCCGGATGAACTTTTCGCCAGGCAATCGCTGCTGCTTTAACCTTATCCGAATTAGCTTCTCGCCATTTTTTACTCGCAGCCCTTGACTTGTCAGGATTGTCCGCTACCCATTTTCGTAAGCGCTCAATTGACATATCATAACTCAAAAACACTAAGCCCCACGGTTGTGAAAACAATACAGACCAGAAGGCGTGTATTACCTTGGGGCTTAGGAAATTTCTTGAGATTGCACGGTCCATACTATTTTCACAACCGTAATATAAAAGACTTATTACTCTGTGTCAAGAGAATTTAATATTTTTTCTATGTCTTTCCAATAATTCAAAGTACAAGAGTTATAAGGTCCTTTTGGGCCTCCTGCCCAAGCTCGGCTCCAGATTTCGGGATTGCCTTGCGGATAGTAATGATTCTGGTAAATCTCAAACATTTGGCGGGCCTTAGACGGGCTAAAAGCATCATCATGACTATAGATTTGACGGCCTAATATCCGGTTCACATCTGCCACCATAATCGGCCTTATCTGGGCTATCCCCCAAGCCTGCTCCGATTCGTTCACGGCATCGGGCCGGTTGCTTGATTCCTGCTGACAAATGGCTTGCCATGTTAGTTCAAAATCTAAGACTGGCGGTTCGGCGGTGGCTGTGGGGATAACAGCCGAGGGAGCTTTCCCGCCAGTCTTTATTTTCGCCGGACTGCTGCGGATTACACGCGGTTCCGACAACAGCCCGGCCACAATGATAAGAGTGCAACCGATAACAATGTAGATGATGATTGCTGTTTTGTTCACGGCCAATCTACCCATCGCTGGATCATGACTTCGACTAAACTTTGACGGGATTGACTATTGTATTCGACCACATCTATCCTCTGCACTTGGCCTATCTCATCCAGACTGCCGCGCGGCACAGCCTCGTCAAAGAGGTTCAGAATTACATCATCTTCCGGTACTGATAAGTTTAATCTGTTCATGTTTTCACCTTTCATTTCGCAGCACCAACCCTAAACGAGCTACGCTGGCTTCGATTATGCCTAACCGAGCCGGTCCGATGTCGCGGATACTTAGCACCTCTTGGCGAGTCAAATTGACAAGCTGACACACTCTGTTTATATTGGCCCTTTGTAATTTATAACGTATTACCGGCTGATTAATGATGGGCGAATCATTAAATTTTTCCCATAGTCCGCGAGAAAGTTTCGTCTGTTCTTCGAGAATAGCAGCTACCAAGTAGAGAGCGAATTCTTGTTTGTTCTTTATCAGGTTATTCGGTGTTAGACATTCTTCGTTGGAATATCCCCAGCTGTTCTCAATCATATATCGCCCAAGTTGTGCGAAATTAGAGTGGCTCATATTGTTTTCCTTTACTCGCTGGGAAATAGATCGTCTATCGAACAGCCGAACAGATGAGCCAGCCTACGGGCGGCCTCCAGATTCGGCAACGTTTCACCATTTACCCAGCGGCTCATGGTATCTTCGGTTACGTCTAGTTTTTCAGCCAGCCACTTTTGCTTCAGGCCCCGACTGTCGATCATTTTTTTGAGATTGGTAGGTTGGTCCGACATTATTTGTGCTCCTTTTTACCCTTAGACATCATAACTTCTGTTACTAAGCTGTCAAGGGTAAAAACAAGATAAATGCAAATTATTTTAACTAACATTAACCTCGAACCCCTGTTCCTCGTTGGCTTGCTCTAACTGCCGGACGGCCTGTATCTTAGCTTCCGCTTTTTCTGCCGCCGCCCGCGCGTCCTGGTCTAGATGCTGGAACACCATTACCTCTTTGCAGAGATTCCATGCTTCTTGAAAAATCTCCGCCGGGCGTAAATCCAAAACACCGTCAATTAACTCGTTATTTGCCCATCGCCAATAACCATCCATTAGTCGGGATAGACGTATTTCGCTTGGCAAGGCAATCACCTCTGAGATACTCAAACCGTGAATGTTTCGATATTCCTCAAAAGTCATTTTCAGCTCCTTTATTCCAGAATCGTTTCCCCGTTCCATCTTCGGCCATCAGGTCCTTGCGAGCCAAACTTACGACCTTACCATCTTCAGTCAAATGCTTATTTCTCATAGGCTGCCCATGAAATCTTTTACATTTATCAAACAATCAATACTCCAAGCCGTATTTTCAAAGGGAATAAAAACCCACTGTTTCCATAAGCCATAATAGGATATTTCTCCCAATAAATCCCCTGACCGATTATTGATTAAATCATAAACTGGTCGTGGACACTCCGGGCGGTTGTGTTTTTCTACGCGAAAATATCTATACCGTTTGCTTATACCCGCGAAAGTTGTCTTGTTTATCTTCAATTATTAGCTCCTTCAGGCCCGGTGATACAAGCCCTAATCTTCAGTCGGCAGCATAATCGTAATCACTGGCTCGGCATTGTCGCCTGGCCCGACAAGTAACTTGAAATCATAAACAGATTGGCGACCGGCCCCGGTGATTTTGACCTGGAAAATCACTGTTGATTCATCCAGTTTACGGCAGTATTTCCGGCTCATCCATAACATATCATGCAGAACACCGGCGAAATCGTTGCCGTGTCGCTTGTTAGCCACTGCCCGCTCCATAATGCCCCAAACAGCCGCCGTACACGCTATGGGATGTTTATAGTGCTGCTGGCACACTTCTAGCATTTTATCTTGCCCCAGGTCAACCAGGACTCCGTCTTCGATAGCCCATGCTCGGCTATAAGAGTAAATCGGCCCGCCAAATACTTTTACCGTTTCTGCTGTGTTCATGTTTTGATCTCCTATCCTAAAAGTGATGTTCGATACTGCCCGAATCATACTTGGTTGAAGCTATGATAGTAATTACACTCTGACTGATCCCGGGCAGCAGCAGCCGCAACAGGCTGAAACGCCGGGTTATTTTTATTGTTTTCACAGACTTCTCGGAACAGCCGCTCAGCAGCGTGAACGTGGTAAGGACACACAGCCAATCCGCCGGCTATCATGCCTGCGGGTAGTCGGCACCGTTTGCCAGTCTTCGTATCCATTGTGCATCGCTGGCCGATGCTTCTGTAATTGAGTTTCATGATTTGTACCTCGCTTTCTGATCTTGAATCATAATATATGTTATCGTCAATGTCAATTATAAATCTTGAGACAAAATGATATATATTTGATAGAGATTGACTAAGCATCGCCAAACAATAGACTTATGGCTAAAAAGAATCTTCAGAATTGTTGAAGGATAAATTTCTTGACTTCGTTCAGGATTCCCCTTATCATATTGATATGCAAGCTATCTTTCCGATCCCCTTATACAAAATATGCCAAACCTGCGCCAGTGCTATTCCTTCGGGACTATAGCTTGCATCCTGGCCGGGTTTGGCTTTATTGATTAGTAGAAAAATGCCTAAAAGATTATCGGCCCAAGTAAAAACCATAATCTGGCGTGCCGGACCGGATTTTGGCACACTAAAGCTAAAAAGTCTGTATGCACTATCAAAAGACGATCAGGCTGTAATATGGAGAAGAATTAAGCGATATGAGACTGGCAAAAAATATGTAGCTCGACATAGAGCCTTATATCGTCGGCATTTACCTGTTTTAGACAGGCGAGAGATATATGCCAGGGGTAAGGGAAAATGCTATTTATGCGGTCAGAAAGTCCTATGCGATAAATGGGAAATGGACCATGTCTGGCCATTGTCTAAAGGTGGAGAACATTCTTACCGAAATATAAGAGTCGCTTGCTCAAAATGTAATAAACACAAATGGACAAGAATCCCTGTTAATTTTCAGTTTGGTTTGTTTGATTAGCTGTCAAACCCCTTGCCAAACCTGTAACGCCCCGAAGAAAATATAAAAAGATGCTTGACACGCAGGATGAGACCACGTACCATGTCCGTTATGACTCGGATAACGGAATATCACCAATACCGAAAAATGCCAGGCCCGGACAGTCAAACATGCCTTAACCGTATGTCTGAGTCATCTGTTTCGGGCTTGGCCTGTTTTTAGGATCCGACTATGACCAATTCAACAACATACCTGCAAAAGCTGAAAGACCCGCGATGGCAGAAGAAAAGATTACAGGCGTCTGAAATTCAACGGTATTTGTTAGATATTTATCTGAAGGGAGGTAAAAATGCGAATTAGAAGCCTCCGTCCAGAGTTTTGGGCAGGGAAAAGAGTACGTCAACTGTCGCCGTGGGCACGACTTTTACTTTTAGGTCTCAATAATTACTGTGATGATGAGGGAAGGGGTGAATGGGATGAGGTACTCATCAGGAGCCTAATCTTCCCCAGTAACAAGGTAAAGATCGGTCTATTATTGACAGAACTGGTACGGGTAGGCTCTATCATAAAGTACGCCGTCAATGACACTTACTATCTAGCTATCCCCAATTGGAAAGATTTGCAATATATCCAGAAACCACGTCCCAGTAAATATCCTAATTACGATAGCAGTACGATAGACCTACCGGAATCCTACAATAGCAGTAAATCCCTTCTTTCTGTTAAAGGATTGGTTAAAGGAAAGGATAGTATAGTAATGGGGTCGGATTATGGTAATCCTCCTGTACCGACCTACTTAGTTTTCGATAGTTGCCAAGCTGTCAGACTAACACAGACCGACTATGACTGGCTGTTAGCAAAACATACTAAAATCGCCATAGACGAAATGATATTGGAGCTGGAGGACTATCTGCTACAGCATCCCAAAGAAGTTAAAACCAGAAACCATAAACTCACCATCAATAACTGGCTTACCAGGCGAATCCGGGAAGCCAAGGCTCTACCAACCAGGCTAACCGTCGAACAGGACGCAGCAGCAATAACCGAAAGACTCGAACAACGTGATAAACTCAAAAAGGCAGGGAAAATACTATGAATAAAGCAGATACAGGAAAGGTGATAGCTAGACTCAAGTCTTTATGGCCCCGCTGGACAGCCAATACCGATCAAGAGGCTATATGGGCTGATATTCTCTTGCCCTACGGCCTGGGAGCTGCCCTGGCTTGCGTAGAGCGTTTCTATAAGATCAAAGGTGGGCAAAGGATAGAACCGCCACTCCCGGACTTCCTAGACCTGCTCAAAGACTGGCAGACCGACAGCCCGCAACGCGGAATCCCGAAAAAACTCTCTTATATCTGCTTTATATGTGAGCGATTAGACGAAAATGGCAAAGGACATATTGGAGACATGGAAACCTATGAATGGCTGGCTAAGCTAAACGAAAACGGCGAATGGATGGTTCCGAGCCAGGATTACCTACACCGCCATTGCCAGGATTATACCCATAGACGAGGTGGACACTGGATAGCTTATGTCAGCCCAAACGACCTGGACGCCAAAAACAAGGCCCGGCAAATACTCCACGACGCTAAACTTTGCAATCCCCAAACCTGTTTTATCTGCCTACACAAAGCCGGAACCTGCAGGCAATTCTGTTACCAGTGCTATCTCGACAGAATCAAAAATGGATCGCCAGCCAGCATCAAAACAATCTTGGCCAAATGCGAACAAAAACGGGGGAAGGAACCTACGGAAGATAGGGGGGTTCTTGGTAGTATAATAACTCAAGGATTGCAAAAAACAGTAATCAATCAAGACGCTTTCAATCCTAATTCGCTGATGAAAGGCGACCTTATTCCCTTTTAGTATGGAAACGGAAAACGAAAAAACAAGTCAGGATGATTCAGCTAGAACTTATTGGAGAATAGCAAAACGTCTTTATCGCAGGCGAAAACGCGAAAAACAGCTAAAGACGTCTCAGGACGAGTTGCAATCTGAGCTAACAACGGCTAACAATGGGCAAATTATAGAAGGGAGAAAAGATGGTAGAAGCACGGTTTCTAGCGATATTACGCGTATTAGTGGTGTCGGCGTTGAGCCTTGTGATGTGGTGGGCGGCTTTCATGGTGCTGGGGGTTTTCGTCGGGATGTTTCTCGATCTGATGCGAGCAATCTCGAGACAATTTCCCGCCTGGATGCGTTAGATAATATAGGCAAGATAGAGTACGATACCTTCGTGCAGTCAACCCAGAGCCTACTCCCAGCGTGTAACCAACTAGCAACCATCGCCGACAGCCTGTACGCCTTCATCGACTCCAGACGGCTCGAAGCCCCAGCCCACAACAGCCAGCTTGTCCAGGCCACGACCATGTTGGCACAGCTCATCGCCAATCCAGCCATAAGCAAGCCCATCGAGTCTTGGATCGCCAGCTTGCAACGCACACATCGCGGCTGGATACCGCCACACACGCTCTGACTATGCCGCTACGTCTGCTCTTGGCTGGCGTAGTAGGGCCTAGCGGTGCCCTTGCGAGAGAAATAGGTGGCCCGTATGGGTATGTGTTTTTCAATCGCTGTAATGCAGTATTTTATGTAACCTATGGCGTGTCAGATAATAATAGCGACTTATGATTACCAGTAACCCTCGATATTGAGCTAATAATGGACAAATCAGATGCAAAAAAAACAAAAACTTCAAAACAAGAGATAATCAACAACGAACAACGTATATTCAAACGATTATGGGCTGACTTAGTACGCACACAAGATCACGCAGAATATGGCAAGCAGTTTCGATTACAGATTGGTCGCAAGATGACGATGTAGCCACTGCACAGGCCCTATAGACTGCCTATCTTACCCAAACCCTCCAGCTTACCAAATACTAAAGCATGCTTTCCCAGCCGAGGCCCCCCCCCACCCCCAGGTTTGCGGCCCCCGACTTGCATCATAGTACCCCCTCCGTGGAAATTTTGGGGGATTTTTGGGAAATAGATGTTTAGTAGTCTTAGCATTGGTACTACGATTGCTGTAGGCTGTCCAGGATTGCGTAGGATGAAACAATATTCTTGACAAGGCGGATGGGGGACCACTTACCATAAAATAATCGTTTATAGGCCAAAATTAGGAGTTTTAGATGTTAAAAAGACGGGATGAATTTCCAGGTATAGATTTTACAATAGGCTTACCGAAATGTGTAATGTGCCATTCGTACATTTCGACATCCACTAAAATCCGTAGGCCAGGGCAGAAATACTGTTCGGACAAATGCCGAGGCGAGGCAGCCAGATTTCGCCGTAAAATTTCGCCTGCTAAAGAACCGGCATATTTATCTTTGCGATTTAACATACTTGCCAGAGACAATTTTACATGCCAATATTGCGGAAAAACACCTCAAGACGGAGCAAAACTCGTTGTTGACCATATAAATCCACAAAGCAATGGTGGTAAATCTATAGAAACCAACCTTGTAACGGCTTGCCAGGAATGTAACGGCGGCAAAAAAGACATTTTATTGACAGAAAGACAGTCTCGCAAGTTAAGATTAGGCAAATAACAAATTTTGGGGCATACTATATATTGTGTGTAGCATATATAGTGTAACAAAAGGCGTGAGGTAACATTTAGCGTTAGGGTTAATTTTTTTTTTGGATTTTTTATTTGACTTGGGAATTAGGAAGTGTATAACATGGGGGTAGATGGGGGATATGGTCAAAGTGGAGGTTCTGTAATGGCAAAGAATATTGGTTGTTTTGGGGTGATGATTGTTTTGATAATTTTGATGTCTGGGTGCGTTTATATGTCGAGCGAGTATTCTGACTTGCTGGACCGTACGGCGGCCTTGTCGCAAGAGACGGCCCTTAGAGCGACCCAAGGTACACTGAGCCAGCCAGAGATGGTCAACGCCTTGAATTTGCAGGCGGCGACATGGCAGCGGTTTCGTGATGCCAGGGACAGAAAGGAGTAATAAATGGCCTTGGTTAACAAACCCCTACGAGGTGAATACCAACTAGCGCCGCCTAAAAGGAGTAGGTGCAACGGATGTCTGCGTCAATTGGACGCTTATGTTTTCAAACCAGAAAAAGGCGGTTTATTTTGTGAACGGGATTGCGCCTACCTCGCCTACAAAAAGAGGAATTTGGCATGATGTTAGACGAGTTAAAAGGGAAACTACCTCCGGAGCTATCGAGTTGGGCTGTTACTTACGGGCCGGCGTTTCTGTCGATGACGGCCGAGGAACTTCAGGCTTGGCTTTCCAAGATCATTTCCGGGGATATTTATACGGCTTATACCGATGTTCTCAAAAAACTGCCAAATTCAGATTTACTGACGGAATGGGGAAAGATCAATTCAGAATGGCAGGCGGCGAATGTAGAGAACAAGGCCCAGAACGACTTGGGGAAAGCGGCGTTAATGGGCCTGATGAAGATACTCTTGACCATAGCTTTGGCGGCTGCTGGCGTGAGTCTTTAGTGGTTTTCTTAAACTCGCTTGGGAGGCTTTTAAGATGGACAACAAAGTTTTGATAGCTTGGGTCATTGGTTTGGTAACTCGCGGAATTGCCTGGGTTCTGGCTGCTAAACTGGGTATGGATTCTTTGGAAAGTCAAAGTTTGGCCGGTCAAGCCGCCAACGGCATAGGTGCGATTCTGTTGGTAGCTATCAGCGTTTATTCGTCAGTGAAGGGCCGGAAAACGCTGTTGGCCACCCCGCCTCCGAAATAGGTGCGAAATTGTATTTCTACTGGCAAAAAATAACTCCCCTGCAAATTGTCTCTGGTTTTTTTTTGGATGGCTGATAAGTTTCCTGTCTGTTTTGCTTATGGTTTTTCTTGAAAGTTGATAACCCAAGGGGCCAACGGAGCAATGTTCCCCAAGAAAATAAAGTCCCAGGCCCCAAGGGTTTTCTGAGAACCGAAAATGCCGGAGCTTAATCAAAGATGCAGCCTTGTCCTTGTCCGAACAAGCAAGCTAGTAGTTGTGGCTATCGAGAATGGCGCGGGCGAAATTGGTGGTGTCTGCGAAATAAACCTGAGTCCGCTTGTCCAGTGCTTGCTCCGGCAAATCAGAACCCGCAGGATAAACCTGATGATGCTAAAAGTCTCGGAGAATTAAAAGATGCCTCCTCTGAGTAAAATCCGCCATGAACGCTTCGCGCAATCCTACGTCAAGGATTTTAATGGCAAGCAGGCGGCTATCAGTGTTGGCTACAAACCTTCGGTGGCCGGCAAAAAAGCGAAGGAATTGCTGGCCCTTCCTCAAATCCAGGAACGGCTCGAAGAATTGAACAATGAACTCTTGGCTGAATTAGGAATCAACGCTAGGTACGTTCTTGGAAAATTAAAAGAGATGGCCGAATACGGTTTGGAAATCAAGGAATATAAAAGGCGAGATGGTTCAATTACCCTTTATCGCAAAGACCCTAAAACCGCCCATGCCGCCCTGGAACTTCTAGGCAAACACCTGAAAATGTGGACAGAAAAAGTAGAAAGCTCGATGACCATAACAACCCTTGCATCTGCCTTTAACTCGCTGGACGAAATAGATGCCGCTAGAAACCATAAGCCCGCAGAGCCTCTCTAAACGCCGGAAGATTTGGAGAGACAATCCTATCAGGTTCCTGACCGAAGCCTTGGACGTGGCCCCTGGCCATGTCTGGAGCAAAATGGCGGAGATCGCCGAAAGCGTTAGAGACAATCCACGCACCGCCGTCCGTGCGGGGCATAGCGTGTCAAAAACTTTTTGTGCTGCCAGGTTGGCTTTATGGTTTCTTTATTGCCATAATCCAGCCACGGTAATAACTACCAGTCCCACATTTCGTCAAGTAATCGAAATTCTCTGGCGTGAAATTCGTCAAGCACATTCCAACGCTAAAATACCACTGGGCGGACGAATCAGCCGGTGTAAATTAGACCTTCAGGACGAAATAGGCAAGAAATGGTACGCCCTGGGCTTCGCCGCCAAACCTGATACGGTTACGCTCGAAGCCACCGCCTTTCAAGGCTATCACAATGATTCCGTAATGGTTATTTTTGACGAGGCTGCCGGGATCATGCCCCAACTCTGGAAGGCCGCACAGCACCTCTTGACTTCTGGTTTTACCCGTTGGCTGGTTATAGGCAACCCCACCAGTCCGCAAGGAAACTTCGCCGAGTGCTTCCAGCCGGAAAGCGGGTGGAACCAAATAGCCATCGCCGTCAAAGATACCCCTAACTTTATTACCGGCCAGGAACTCATACCCGGCGTCGCTGGTCGCCAATATGAACAAGACCTCCGTGAAAAATATGGTGAAAATTCCAATGAATATCGCGTTCGCATCATGGGCGAACTGCCTGACTACGGCGAAAGCACCTACTTCGGCAAGGAAATGAACGCCATCATGCTCAATGGCCAGATAGGTTTCTATCCCTACGAACCTACAGCCAAAGTCTATACCTTCTGGGATATAGGCCATGTCCATACCGTCATCTGGTTCGTTCAGTTTGTCCGAGACCATATCCGCATTATCGACTTCTATTATGATTCCAAAGGACTGGGTTTACCCGAACATGCCGCTATGTTGCAACGCCAACCTTATGTCTATGCCCATCATTTCGCACCTTGGGATGTCAAAGGCCCTAATGCCAAAAACATACAAACCGGCAAATACCTAATTGATACCGCACATGAATTAGGCATAGATTTTCAAGTCAATGAAAAGTACGACTTGAAAGATTCCATCGCCGCCGTCAGAGATTTGCTCTACCTCTGCCAATTCCATCAGCCCAAGTGCGAAGAAGGCATCGAAGCTATGCGCAGTTTCAGACGGCAGATAAACAACAACCTCTCCACCACCGATAGGCCCATATATTTTGAACATCCCATCCGAGATTGGACGGAACATGTCAGTTCCGCTTTCAGAGTCCTAGCCATGACCTACCGCTATGAACTGCTGGTCAACAATGTCCGCATCGGCTATCCAGCCCCCTTGCGGGCCGTAGAGGATTATTCGCCGGCTGATAATTACAACCCCCTGACCTACAGTTTGACCAGGTACGGGCCAGGACATGCTGATTTATTGGAAGCCGGAAGGAGAAGGATATGAGTTTCGGCGGCGGTTCCAAACCCAGAGTGCCACCCCCGACCATGATACCGGCAGAAACCACCGGCGGTAAACTGGAAGAAATTATCCGCCGCAAGAGGGCTATGGCCAGAAGTGCCAGTCTAGTGAGCCGAGGATTGCTTTTTGAATCCCCGGCCCTGCTTAATCCTAAACTGTTTGGGAAATTGAAACTGGGAGAATAAATGCCGGAATCCGAAAACAATCTTT
>Ga0209416_1001114_pt1 | contig 20719 bp, 18 predicted proteins | sample RifGroF1_FD_184001 | JGI IMG/M metagenome (GOLD analysis project Ga0209416, IMG submission 184001) | Groundwater microbial communities from Rifle, Colorado, USA - Groundwater F1 (SPAdes) (version 2) | ecosystem: Environmental > Aquatic > Deep subsurface > Groundwater | place: Rifle, Colorado...
ATATTTCAATGAACCAAACAGTTCAATTTCAAAATCTGCTGCAGTACCCTCTCTTGCCCAATAGCTATAGTCACAAAGACTACCTGTTCCCCAATTTTGAGAGTCAACATTAGATACTGAAAATATCTTCACCTCATATTCATTTGGTTTATATATTGTTGCTTTAGCTTCTGTAGTACCTCTTGCAAATACATATTCTAAACCTAATTCTTGTGCAGCTTTAACTGTATTTTCATCATATGCAAAATATCTAGAACCAAAGACTCTAATCTCCCTTCCAGTACATTCAAAAATTTTCTCCTTACTATTCTTAATTACACTTAATTGTTCTTCATACGGTACATCCCAAAATGCTTTTGAGGAGTCTAATCCTGCTATTTCAATATCATGATACTCCAAAAGAGTGTTAACAACTTCACAGTTATTTTCTACAAATTCTGCACTAACAATTAACAAACCAGGAATATTTCTTTCTTTAATATCGTTTACAAAATTTATTAATCCCTCCGTACCTTCAAATTCAATCATTAACATAAGGGCTTCTGTTTTAGGGTCATTATTTATTGGTTCAACTTCTTGAGTTTTTTGACTACAAGGACCAAGTAACATGCCTATGGTAAAAGAAAAGAGAAGAATCCCAAGAGAAAAAAGAAGATAGATATACTGCTTTTTCATTAAAAAAAGAAATTTTTATTTTATCTCTTTTCAGTATAGCAGATTCATATTTGACTTGCAGTTGAATATGGGCTAATTAATCAATATATAAACTAAACCCTAGAATTTCGCTTCCCCCTATTTCTCTTGGAATACCATGCGAATCCAAAAAATTTTGTGTCAATTCTAATTCTAACTCTTCCCTTTCATCAGTCTGTTGGTTAGCAGAGTTTTCTCTATCTCCAAATCGTGAATTATCAAAATCCATACGAGGAACTAATTGCTCATTTTGAAAATCCAATCTGAGTAATTCATCTGTAGTGAGATAGAATCCTTGCAATGCAGCAATTCTTTCTCCGTCAATTGAATATGTTAATACAATTGGTTTAGCTAGATAGTTTTCTTCAAGTGTAACAAGTGTATCATAGTCATATAACTTAATAGTTCCTATGTAATCAATTCTGCTCCCTATGTTTAACTTTAATCGAACGTCTGTTCCTTTTTGTAATTCGACAAAACCTCTTTCAACATACTCCTTCAACAATTGCTCTTTAGTAGACGAATTAGAATCCCTTAATTCATTATTCATTAGTGTGTCTTAATTCAACTTATTAACAACATTATACCAGTAATAGAGAAATATACTATAGGGGATACAAATTGCGGGACATAGATTCGAACTATGATTCACGGCTTCAAAGGCCGGTGTCCTACCATTAGACGATCCCGCAAAAGCAAATTATTATACTATACAGTGAAAATATATGAAAATATATTCCTCCCTATTAATATCTCTTTTAATTGAAATATTCTTGTATTCATATTATCTTGTATATATGAAGTTGTTTCCTAAAAAGAAAAAACAAGCAAGTAGGATTAGAATGCCAAAAGGAGAGAAGAAAAAAAGTGCTCCTGTTTTAAGAAGAAAAAAAAGAATTGATGTATCATCAATTTTTAAAAAGAAAAAACATAAATATTCATATGAGAGAAGAAGTGAGAAGAAATATATAAAGTATATTGTATTACCATTAGCATTTATTCTTTTCTCTGGTCTGATTTTTTTAGCTGTAAAATATGTTATTCTCCTTAGACAAAGTGCCTTTGGAACTAAGGAGGGAATTATTTCCCAAGTTATTGGATTAGAAGAAATACCAACCTATCCTGATTCCGAATTTATATTTCAAGACAGAATGGAGGACTCTGTTGTTAAAGAATTTATATCACAGGGGAATTCAGCATACAGATTACCCGTGGGAGCTAAGATAGAGGATGTAGAATCATACTATATGGAAGAAATGCAAAATCTAGGATGGGAATTTGTTCAGAGTGTGCCCTTGGGAAGTCCCGATAAGAAGTATGGACAGTATTGGATTAAAGAAGATTTAGGTTTAAGAATATACTCAAAATTCAAAGATCTTTGGTATGAAAGTATATCTATTGATGATGCTAAAAGTGCACTTGCTAACTTAGTAAAAGAAGAAATTGAAAGAGAGATGTTAATGGCAAGTAGTGAAAAGCAAGATCTGTTACCCGATTATCCCTGGAAGATACAAGTTCCAAAGGAGTATATAATTAAATATTCTCCAACAGATATGAAAGACTTAAGGGCAGTTTCATTTCAAAAAATTGGTACAATAGATAGTGTTGAAATCTTTCCCATTGGATATTGGAAGGCTAAGGAGCTTGATTTTATGTTAAATGATTACTGTAAGTTAAAAAGTACTGATGAAATAAAATATGGTGTTATGAATAGTATCCCCATATCTTTTAGAGATACATTAGGTCTTAAATCAACACTTCAAAAAAATGAAGAAACTATTACTGCATATACTATTCCAAATACATATAACTCTGTAGTATATGTAATATCCGCAAACAGTGAGAATAGTCCCTTATTAGAATACCTTATTGAAAATATTAAACCCTTAGATGCTAAAGAGTAGTTTTTATTTCTTTTGCTACTTTACTATTTCTCACTACTTGATTAATCTCTTCTAAAGTAGCTTTTTTAATACTCTGTATATCTCCAAATCTTTTTATTAATTCTTTCCTTCTCTTAACTCCTACACCCTCTATTTTATCTAATTGAGAACTTCTAGATTGTTTAATAGACTCCTTTCTGTAATGGGTGATTGCAAATCTGTGTGCCTCATTTCGTAAATCAATTAATATTTCAGGAGAATCTATATCAAATTGTAAAATATCTTTTCCATTAGATATCCAATATTCATCTTGTAATCTCTTCCCTTGTCTCTTTAAATGTTTCCCTTTACTAATACCCATTAGAACAATATTGAGTGGTACAAAATCCCTTACAGCGTTAAGTTGTCCTTTACCACCATCTATTAAAACTAATTGAGGAAGATTCTCTGTATATTTAAACCTTCTATGCAAGACCTCTCTTAACATCTCGAAATCATTGGGAGTGTTAATGCTCTTTACTTTAAAGATTCTGTACTCAGATCTATTTAATTCTCCATTAGTTGCTACAACCATAGAACCGTATGCATGTTTACCTTGCATATTAGATATATCAAAACACTCAATTCTTTCTAGATTTGAAATACCCAAATCAATAGCTAGAGTATTAAAACTACTTTTTCTTGCCTTAGTCCTTTTACTTTCATAGCTTTCTGTATCATCATAATATGTAAAATCTATATCTTGCCCTATATATTTTAAGTCATTTATCCTATCTCTTAATTGTTTAGCTTTTTCAAACTCTTCTTCTTTTGAATATGCTTTCATTTCTCTTTCTATTCTTTTAATGTGATTTTGCTGTTTCCCAGCAAGAAACTTTATTATATTGTTAATATTCTTTCTATATTCCTTCTTAGTAATAGCTCCTGCATATGGACCTGGACATAATCCTATATGAAAATAGAGAGAGGAAGCACAATCTTTGTTTTTACATGTACAAAATGGGTACAACTTTCTTAAATATGAATATACTCTTTTAACAGAAAGCCCACTGGGATATGGCCCAAAAAGTTTTCCTTTAGAATATTCCCCTTTATTTAGTGATCTTACTATTCGAACTGTAGGTATCTCATCTTTAGTATTTATATATATCCATGCATACGATTTATCATCTTTTAAATCAGTATTAAAATATGGTGTATGTTTCTTAATTAATGCAGATTCTAAAATCAAAGCCTCTATCTCATTGTTAGTTTCAATAACTTGAATATCTCTAACTAAGGGCATCATTTGTACTATCCTTGGCCTTTGAGATATATCTGTTTTGAAATATGAAGAGATTCTTTTTCTTAAACTGAGTGCTTTTCCTACATACAGTATCTCATTTTTATCGTTTAGAAATTTATATACCCCTGGTAAATCAGGAAGTGTTTCTAATTTCTTTTCAATATCTGAATTCATCCCCTATTATACCTTAGAATTTTCTTAACCACCTCTTTGTTTCGCTGTTCATCTCAATTTTTTTCTCTAGTACTACACTCTTGTTTGCACTACCATTATTAACAACAATACGAACAGAGGTATCACCACTTGAGGATGATATATATTTCTTAAGCTGTTTAATTTCGTCTTCTGTATGTGTAGGTCTAATTCTAAATGTAATTCCATCAAAATTATTTCCATGTTTATTTTCATCAATATATTGACCTTTTTCCATTATTAAACTCTTTTCATCATTTTTAACGGATACTCTTGCAGCAATAAGTATTGGTTTTCCTACTACTAATGTGTCTTTTATTTCTTGATATGTTCGAGGAAATATTATTACATCTGACAATCCTGATTTATCTTCAATGTTTAAAAAGGCCATTACTTCACCCTTTCTTGTTGTAATTTTTTTAACTTTGTTAACCATTACCCCAAGTATCACTAAGCTGTTATTCTTCTTTTCGAGAGCTTCTTTTACGGATATAACATTCTTAGATTCAAAGAAGTCCTGTAGATTATCTAATGGGTGACTTGAGAAATATAGACCAAGGAGATCTTTCTCCCATTGTAATATTTGAAATTTAGGCGTTTTTTCTACATTAGGAAGAGGCGTGATGACGGTTTCTAATTTAACATCCTCTCCATTGTTTGAGAGAGAAAAAATATCAATTTGTCCTACATTAATGGAAGATTTACTTTTCTTTATCCTTTCATATATTGATGGTGCTATTGTTAAAAGAGAATTTCTTTCTCCAAATTCATCCATAGTTCCTGACATTATTAAATATTCAATTGCTCTTTTTTGAATTTTGTATTGAGACATCCTTTCAACAAAGTCATCTAAATTTTTAAAATCACCCTTTTCTTTTCTTTCTTTAACAATAGATTGGACGATATCACTTCCTACATTTTTTATACCACCTAACCCAAATCTAATACCACTATCTCCTTCTATACTAAAGTAAAACTTACTTTTATTTATAATTGGGGGTAGTACATCAATACCTAATCTTTCACATTCATTTAAATCAATTATTACTCTGTCAAAATTATCTAAATCTCCTTCTAATAGTGCGGCCATGAATTCCAATGGGTAGTGAGCTTTAAGATATCCTGTCCAAAATGCTACAGTTGCATATGAGGCACTATGCGCTTTGTTAAATCCATAGTTTGCAAATTGAATTAACTTATCCCACAATCTTTCAGTTTCTTTAATATCAAAACCCTTCTCTTTAGCTCCTTGTAAGAACTTTGGTTTCTCTTTATCCATTATCTCCATTTTCTTTTTACCCATTGCTCTTCTAAGTAAATCAGCAGCTCCAAGTGTATATCCTCCAACTATCTGCGCTATTTTCATAACCTGTTCTTGGTATGTAATTACTCCATTAGTAACTTCTAACACTGGCTTTAGTTCTGGGAAAATGTAGTCTGGTTCCTGTTTGCCCTTCTTTACGGCAGCATACTCTGTAATATATTGCATTGGACCTGGTCTATATGCGGCTAATATATAGCAGATGTCCTCTTGGGTTTCTGGTTGTAGAGTCTTTATCGTCCTTCTCATACCTTCGCTCTCTAATTGAAAAACTCCAACGGTATGCCCACTTTTAAGTAATTCAAAAGTCTTTGGATCTTTAGAATCTAATTTCATTAGGTCAATTTCAATATTTCTGTTAGCTTTTATCTTTGCAATAGCCTCCCCTATTACATTAAGATTTCTTAAACCTAGAAAATCAAATTTCATTAATCCAACATACTCAATATCTGACATTTCAAATTGTGTCATACCAATGCCCCCTCCATGAGCATCTCTTTGAATGGGACAGTAATTTACAACTGGGTCCGGAGTCACAATTATTCCACATGCATGAGTAGATGTACCTCTACATATACCTGACACCTTTCTTACGATATCAGCTAGTTTCTTAGTGGTCTCGGAAGAATTAATGATTTCTGCAAACTCTGGATTATGTTCTATCATATAGTCGATGTCACGAGATTTTCCAAAGAGAATTTCTACCATTTTTGCTAATTTATCGGTTACAGTTAGCTCTATACCTAAAACTCTTCCTACATCTTTAATAGCTTGTCTTGTTTGTAGCTTACTAAAGGTCCCTATCTGCTTTACGCTCTCTATTCCATACTTTTCAATCGTATATGTTAAAAGCTCATCTCTTCTTTGGTCTGCAATATCAATATCAAAATCAGGAGGGGAATCTCTTTCAGGATTTAAGAATCTTTCAAAGTAAAGTTCCCAGGAAATAGGTTCTAAATCTGTAATCTCAACACAGTATGCAACTACTGATCCACATCCAGAACCTCTCATACCCACAACTATTCCATTTTGTCTACAAAACAATACAAAATCTCTAACAACTAAAAAGTAGTCATTATACATCTTGTCATTAATTATCTTTAACTCGTAATCTATTCTTTCCTTTAGTTCCTTTGTAATCTTTCCATATTTTACTTTAGCTCCCTCTAGTGTAAGTTTTCTAAGATATGTTTCTGATGTTTGATTTTTTGGTAAATCTAAATACTTTGGTTCAACCCTATCAAAGGTAATCTCAAACTCCTCTATCATGTCTGTAATCTTTTGAGTATTTTCTAAAGATTCAGGAATATCCTTAAACAGTTCCTTCATCTCATCAGGAGTTTTAACGTAAAATTCATTAGTAGGCATTCTTCTTCTAGTAGGGTCTTCCCAACTCTTACCATCTGCAATACACCAAAGAATCTCTTGAATATATGCATCTTCTTTATCTAAATAGTGAGAGTCACATGTAGCAACAAGAGGAAGCTTTAATTTTTTTGCAATCTTAAGTAATCCTTCATTAACAATATTTTGTTCTTCCATACCATTTCTCTGGATTTCGATATAGAAATTCTCTTTAAAAAGTTTTGAGTATTTCTTTGCGTTTTCAAGTGCTAATTTAGAATTGTTTTCTAACAGAGGTTTGGATATGGGACCCGCTAAACAACCCGAAAGCGAGATTAAACCTTTAGAATATTTTGAGAGTGTTTCAAAATCAATTCTAGGTTTGTAATAAAAGCCATCCATATGTGCCAAAGAAACAATTTTTACTAAATTTTTGTAACCTTCTAAATTCTTTGCTAACAAAACCATATGAAAATACTTATTATCAATACCAAAATCTTTTTGTTCCATACCTCTAGGAGAAATATATATCTCACAACCAAGTATAGGTTTAAGACCAGCATCTTTCATTGCATTTTTAAACTTCAAAATACCATACATATTTCCATGGTCTGTTAATGCACAGGCCTTCATCCCGCTTTCTTGAAGTTTAGAGATTAATTGAGGTAACCGTATTGTTGCATCCAACAGAGAATACTCTGAATGCAGATGTAAATGCGTAAACATAATTTAATAGCTCATCTAGTTCTGATATACTAGATTAGTATGAACGAACCATACATTTCAAGTATATACAAAAAAGATAGTAAGAAACCGAGTATTCTTAACTCTAATATCCTAAGACTTTCTCTATTCTTTTTAATATTTTTGTTCTATTCAATAATTATTTCCCCTCTTTTAGAAGGTTCTTTGAGGGGAACAATACTAAATACTGTAAGAGAAAGTAAAAGAGTTACATTAAACTATCTCACACCTTTGTATGGACAGGAAATGTATACAAGTGAATATACAATAACTACATTGGGTTCTTCAGATGTTTTCAAGAAAGTATCCAGTAAAACAGATATTAAAACAGAAGATCCTAGGGTTTTAGTAATGCAAAGATTCCTTTTAGATTACAACTCACCAATGTATCCATACGCCAGAACCTTTATTACCCAAGCCGATATATATGGGTTAGATTGGAGATTAGTTGTATCCATATCAGGAGTTGAATCGGCATTTGGTAATATTATTCCAAGGGGAACTAACAATGCTTGGGGATGGAGAGGAGAGAATAAAAATGCTGATGGATGGAGCCAATTTGCATCATGGGATGCAGGTATAACAACTGTAACCTCTAGATTAGCTTTGGGATACGGAACTAATTTGACTCCTTTTCAAATAGAACCTAGTTACTGTCCTCCTTGTGGGATAAATCCTGCACATGCTTGGGCAAATGGTGTTTCTAGATATATGCGAGAATTGAAATATTACCTTGACAATCTTAATTAATTAATTTACTTTTAATTATGGGATTTCTTTTCAAAATACTTTATATATTAACAATGTTTATAGAAACTTTAATAGTTTTTAGAATTGTATTGAAAGTAGTGAATGCTAATGCACAACACAACTATGTAAGTTGGATATTTGATACTTCTGATATATTCATTTCCCCTTTTAATGGAATTCTTTCTAATGAAATATGTTTAGACAAATTTTGTACTGAATTAACACCCATAGTAGCTTTGGTTTTCTTTTCAATTTTAGGCTTTGTTTTATCTGAACTTTCTAAAACCCTTATAAAGACAGAATAATCTCGAATATGGTATAATACCCCCATATGGCAAGAATAGACTTAATGCAATCAACAGGATTGCCAATTTTTTACAGTGGAGAGGACCTTCTGCCCCAAGGATTAACCCTAGAGGATACTTCTACAATATGTATAGATGATATTCGTTCGCAATTACTTAATGAAGATCTTAATTGTCCTGCAATCTTTTACAAAAAATATAAAGATATTGATAAGGATGAAATTTTCAAAAATAAAAATCTAAAAATCAATCTTTACTTAATATATCCAAATCTAGCAGGTATTGAATACACAAAAACATTTGCAACAAGATCTAAAAGCTATCCTAGGATATTAGAAATAACATATGGAGGGGGAATCATACTTTTACAAAATTATGAGTCTCCCCTTACAAACAGGATTCTTAAAATACAAGTGAAGAAAGGTCAAAAAATAATTATACCCTCTGGATATACCTGTACCATTGTAAATTCTAGACAAAACTCCAATTTAATACTATTAGAAATGTATTCTAGAGATGCTAAACCGCGTATTGTCCTTGATGATCGTAAAGGAATGTCCTATTATATAATTAGAAAGAATGCAAAACAGGAAACTGTAAGAAATCCTGAGTATAAAATAGTTAATGAGCCAGAAAAGTTTGATTCTGATACCATTCTATCTAAATATGGGATTACAGGTAAAACTCCCATTGTTAAACAAATAATGAGGAAATATGAAAGATTTGAATGGCTATTTCAAAAAAATTCTGTTGATATTTAGTATCCTTTTCTTACCTTTAATTCTTTCACAAAAAGTTCAAGCACAAAATACATTTAAGATGTATTCTGATTTCCACCATGTATGGGATGGCTCTACAATTAACTCCACTATATATATAACTATTACTTCAGAAAAAGAATCCACATTAATTACCTACTACACAATTACCATTCCAAATGAAAACATCTCTCCAAAAATATATTCTGTTAACAAAGATGCAGTACTAGAACCCACAATACACAGAAGGTCTGGGGCTACTGATATAGTAATTGATTTAGACAACACTTTAATATCTCCTAACAAGCCCATCACCCTAAAGGTAACATATAGTGTTAAAAGTACTAATACTGATTTAGAATTAATCTCTTCTGTTAATGATACAACTACTAGAAAGTTTACATTTACATATCCATCAAATAAAGGTGAGATAACATGGAGTTCTACTCCAATAGTAAGTAGTAAAAGTATTGCTAACAATACACAAGTTGTTACATCTGCACCAAATACCAATACGATAAAGTTCCTCTTTGGAGAAGCAATTGTATACACATATTCAATAGATAGGAATTTAGTAAACAGTGGAGATGAAATGATACTTTCTGAAATAATTTTACCTGTAAACAACGATAAACAACAAATCTTAATTGACAAGGTAGAACCACTTCCAGACAAAACATATAAAGACATGGATGGAAACTACATGCTTCAATACAGTATCGCACCTAAAAGCAACATGGATGTAAATATTACTGGTTACTTAATTATGAAGAAAAGTGATTACCCTTTTCCGTTATCCTACAGTGTTGAAAAAAACTCACTATGGAAGATTTCCGACACTTCTTTAATTAGAAATATCAATCGATACATACAGGATTACGAACTTGATATTACAGATACTTTTTCAGATATAGAGGAATTAAAAGATCAGAAGGATAAAGATATATTATATAAATCAATATATCAATATGTTATTGAAAATCTTAAACCTAACACTTTAACACTAGGTTCCTTAACTGGCTCCGAAAGATTAGGTGGGCAAGAAGTCTTACTAAAACAAGCTCCCTCTACTAGTGAGGCTTACGCTGATGCAATTATATCAATATATAGATACTACAATATCCCTGCGAGATTAGTTATTGGGTATATAACTAATATCTCTAACTATCATCCTGATGGTATTTATCATTACTGGGCAGAGTATTTTGACAAAGAAAAAAATGATTGGATAGCAGTAGATCCTTTCTTAGAAGACTATTCTCAAACATCCCTTTGGAACAGAAATATGCACGATCACATCTCATTAATATATAGATTTAGTGACCCAAATACTCCTAAACTACCCTACTACTCTGCTAATGATTTTAATGTACAAAAATATTCTCAACTACCAGAAATAATTCATGATTTCGAGTTAGACTTTATATTCGAGCCTTACAAGATATCAAATCCATATCTCAAAGGATCTATTGGTATAACTAATATTGGAAACAGTATTTTAGATTTGTTTACAATTTCTCAATCTAATCCCGATTTAAACAAATATGTTGACTATATTGAAAACAATAGCCAGGGTATTTTACTACCTGGACAATCATATCAAATACGTTTTAATATACCCTCAGAAAACATTGAAGACACAATCTTTGCCATGGTTAATGCACTTAGTGGTACTCAACAAATTGAGGAGAAATTTGTTGAAGAAAGAATAGAGATAGTGAAAGATAATCAAAATTTAGATATACTTACTAAACTAGTATCAATTACAGTCTTTCTTCTATTCCTAATCCCCCTCTATTTCATTTCAAACAAGGTTAAAATTAAAAATGGATAGACAAATAGTCATAACAATTGTAATACTACTTCTCATATGTATACTCTTCTTTCTAGCCTATCAAAACAGTAAAAGAATTCCTGTTAGAAAGAAAGAGAAAATCTATGAGAAATTAGAAGATGTACGAAGGCAAATAGACAGTCATGAAGTATATGCTAGAAGAGATGCAATAATAAAATTAGATAATCTACTTGGTAGAGCATTTAATTTAAGATACAATAATGAAAAGAGTTGTGGGGATAATTTAAAAATAGCCAAAAAGCTCTTTACTAAGAAGGAGTATCAGCAACTTTGGGATATGCATAAGATAAGAAATGAAATTGTACATAAAGATGCAGATATTTCTCTAAGTGAGACCAATGAAGCGTACAAAGTATATAAAATGGGAATAGATAAAGCAGTAAGATGAAAAAACTTTTAATAACAATATATATAATACTGTTTAGTATCTCTCCAATCTTTGCTCAAATGAATGAAGATAAGAGTACTGAATACGATGTTGTTGTAACTGAAACAGAAGATATAGAAAAAACAAGTAGTAATAGCTACTTTGATTTAACATTAGAGAAAGGTTCTCAAAATCCATTAAACAAAAAAATACCTTTTACCCTCACTATTACTCCTAAAATAGACTCTCCTAAAACTCAAATACTTTGGGATACCCCAATTGTTTTCTCTGTAGAAACAAAACATAGAGAATTTGTAGATTTAGATAAGGATGTTACTTACACTTTCACTGCCAATATTAAACCAAATAGAGGGGGATCATATAATATTGCTGCAAATGTAATCTCTTGGCAACATGATACAAACAAGACAAATACTGTTACATATACAATTACTTTAAACAATGGATTGACTGTACAACCAGTAGATTCTCAATATACTCTTACAATTCTCATCCTCATTGTAAGTATAATATTACTCTCAATAGTATCTGTCTTTTTAATAATTAAGGGGACTAAGAAATTGATTGTTAAGCTAAGAAAATGGCTTACTCCACCTTTTTAAGGATATTAGCTAAGTCTTTAATCTCTTTTGATATTTGATTTTGTTTTTGAAGAATTTTTTCTAAAGAATCTTGAATCTTAACTTCTTTTTTAGAAGATATAAAATATTCAATGGGTTTACCTAATATCTCGGCAATCTTTCTAAGTACTTCTAAATTAGGAAAAGATCTTTGAGATTCATAAGAACTAATCGTCTTATCAGATAATCCTAATGATAATCCCAAACTTCTTTGAGATAAACCTTTTTCTTCTCTTGCCTTTTTTAATCGTATACTAAATTCTTTCACAGTTATCTAAACAACAAATTAACTATCTCTCTTAATATATTCCCAATTCCTTTTCGTTTTTTAGTTTCTATCAACATGTCTCTTTGAGAATTGAATATATCAAATCCCTCTTCATACTTTTCAACCTGAGATGGTAAATCATAAGGGTTATTAATACTATTTCTTAAATCTATAATTATTGAATTTTTTTCATCTAATAAATTCTGAGAGCTAAGCATTTCAGATTTTAAATCTTCTCTACTTTGCATTATTTTTCTTTCTGAAATTCTTAAATCTCTTAATTCATCTTCAATGTTTGGAAGTTTTTTAGCATCTTCTAATATTTTTTTGTGCTCATCCGATTTGAGCAATTTAATGTATATCTCTTGCTCTTTCATTATTCCATATTTGTAATATGCAATCTCTCTACTACTAGGTTTTCTCCCTAATACAACTTTAAATATCTTTTCAATCATTAAAACTCTCTCTGGAAGAGATGATGAAAAGGATGAACCCCCTCCACCAGAAAACTCATCATTTTTATCCTTAAAGAAATCTTCCCCCTTTAACATACTCAATTATACCTTAAACAGTGTGAAAAATCAGTAAAAAGCGGGAGACGGGACTCGAACCCGCAACCCTCTGTTTGGAAAACAGACATTCTAACCATTGAACTACTCCCGCAAAGTAGTTATCTTTATCTTACTCTTTACTACTCTCTAGCTCAATCTCTTTAGTTTCTTCTTGTTCAACTTCACCTTCTACAGGAACCTCTACTTCATCTGTTAGATATACATCTTTAAGTGTACCAACCTTTAATGCTTTTCTACCAACTCTTTCTCTTAAATAGAAGAGTTTGGATTTTCTTACAGTACCCCTTTTAATTACCTCTATCTTTTCTAAAAGATTTGAATGTAAAGGAACAACCTTTTCTACACCTACCCCGTAAGAAATTTTTCTTACAGTAACAGTCTGATCTAAATCAGAACCTTTAATTCCAATAATTACACCCTGAAACACTTGTACTCTCTCTTTATTACCCTCTTTAATCTTGAGGTGTAGTTTAACAGTATCACCAACCTTCATTTCAGGTCTTTTTTTGTATTGATCTTTTTCAATACTTCTTGTTATGTTAGTATTCATAGCCTAATCATTAATATTTAAAACAGTTCGCTTGGTATTATAGAATAAAAACTGGAAATATGCCACAATGTATACTAGAAAACTGCCATGACAAATAGAAAGAAAGTATTATTGATAATAATGGATGGATTAGGAGCTGCTCCTGCAAGTAAAGGGAATGCCGTAGTACTTGCTAATCCACACAATCTCTCTAGACTTTGGTCTACCTCTCTACATACCTATCTATTAGCCTCTGGAGAGGCAGTAGGACTTCCAAAAGATGTAAAAGGTAATAGTGAGGTAGGTCATATGAATATAGGGGCAGGTAGAGTTGTAATACAAACTTTACCTAGAATTGACCAATCTATATCAAATGGAAACTTCTTTAAGAATAATGTACTCTTAGAAGCTCTCCATCATGCAACTACTTTTAATACTAGAATACATTTACTCTCCTTAGTAAGTGAGGGAGGAGTACATGCTCACACAAATCATGTAATATCCACTTTAGAATTTTTCTCTAAACAAAATTTTCAAGGTGAACTCTTTCTACATGCATTTACTGATGGAAGAGATTCTCCAATGAATGATGCCAAGAGGAATTTGGATAGAGTTCAAGAATATATATCTCAATCTGGAATAGGAAGGATAGCAACACTGTGTGGTAGATCATGGGCTATGGATAGAAATCATAAATGGGAAAGAACTAAAAAAGCATATGACCTACTTACTCAAAATATTGGAGAACAGTGTGATACATATCAGAACTGTTTACTTCGCTCATATCAAAGAAATATATCTGATGAATTTATCAATCCTACTGTTTTAACTAAGGGAAGTGAGATAAGGGATGGGGATGTTGTTCTTTTTCTAAATTTCAGACCCGATAGAGCCTTACAACTTACTAGGTCGCTAATTGAAGAAAATTTTGATAAATTCCCAAAAGTAAATTTAAATAATATATTCTTTGCTAGTATGGTCGAATACAGAAAGAATTTTCCAAACAAAGTACTTTTTCCTAAACAATATATTGATTTACCCCTTGGTAATATCCTTTCTACATATGGTCTTAGACAGTTACGAATATCTGAGTCAGAAAAATTCCCTCATGTAACATATTTCTTTAATGGAGGTACTTCTGTAAAGTATACAGGAGAAGACAGGGTATTAATTCAATCTCCTTCAGTACCTACCTACGATTTACAACCTGAGATGAGTGCACTTAAAATGACTGAGGTGGTTGTAAGAAGAATAAATGAAAATATATATGACTTCATATTAATTAATTTCGCAAATCCAGATATGGTAGCTCATTCAGGAAACATTGAAGCAACAATTAAAGCTATAGCTACTGTAGATTACTGCGTAAACAAACTTGTCAAAGAATTTACCATACGAGGAGGAGCTGTTGTAATTACATCTGATCATGGAAATGCTGAAGAGTTAATCAACTTAGATACAAATGAAATAGATACAGAGCATTCATACAACCCTGTACCATTAATGATTACAGGTACCAATTCTGCACATACAAAGCTAAAGTATGGAGCCTTAAAGGATATATCTCCAACAATACTAAATATAATGGGAATTCCAAAACCAAATGAAATGGGTGGAAATTCTCTACTTCCCCTTTCTAACTCTTTTGAATATACCTCTTCCAATATATAAAAGAATTAAAAAGATAATAAAGAATAGAATAACATTTTCATACTTACTTACCCATACTCCAACACTCTTCCAATTATCACCTAATACAAAACCTGTATAGCTAAGAATAGTATTCCATATCAAAGAACCCACCAAGGTATATATACTAAATTTTAGAAATGGCATCTTAGCAACACCTGCAGGAAATGAGATTAAGGTCCTTACAATGGGAATCAATCTTCCAAGTAATACAAAACGGGTTCCATATTTCTCAAAGAGCATAAATGTCCATTGGACATCTGATTCCTCTATAAACAAATATTTCCCATATCTATCTAAAAAATTTCTAAAATATTTCTCCCCCCATCTTCCAATGATATAAAATGGGAGAGAACCTAAATATGCTGCTACTGTCGCAACAAATATAACAATATAAATACTCATCTCTCCCATAGATGCTACAAACCCAGAGAAAGGAAGAATAATTTCACTTGGAATTGGTGCAAAGAAACTTTCAATAAATACTGCTAAAAAGACACCAGAATATCCCAATACAGTAATAATATTAACTAACCAATCAATAAATAGTTGTATCATTAAACAAGTGCTAAAATATTACTCTTCAGATGATATATGAAATATTACTTCATTACCAACCTCTACCCTATTTACTTCTGCAAAACCTCCAATTACTTCTAAAATATACTTTGACTCATACTGAGATTGTATAGTTGGACAAAAAGTTGGTAAACAAGGTTTTTGATTCTCAAATATCTCAACTATAATTCCTTGCGAATTAATATATAAAAGGTCTAACTCTATCCTCATATCCTTCATCCAGAATGAGTGTAAATCTTGCTCATCCATAATAAAAAGCATACCCTGATAATCTCCAAGATTTGTTCTTCCAGATAATCCTAAGGCTCTTGATTCATTTGTATTAGCAATCTCCACTTCAACAATAATAGATGCCTTTTCTTCATTTAATATCTCTACTTTTGGAACAAAATTCTCACTTTCTTCTTGTTTGTTTTCTTTTCCTTCAAATGATATCTCAAATAGATTGTATTTCTGTTGAATGAAATACAGTATACCCACTATAAAAAGTATGTATAGAAGTATTTTAAGTTGTGAATTCATATGTATATCATATTAAAAAATATTGTTGATAACAACCCTTTTTACCCTTAGTAGACACCAATAAATATATACTGTAAAATGCCGATGCCATAAATTTGCATTACTAAAACATGCAAACATTCGAAAAAGAGATAAATCCTGTATATACAAGACTTAATGAGATCAAGGATTTTTCTGATATACATCCCCAAAGTAATACAGAGGTAGAAGAATATCCTCATTTAGAGAAGGTAACTGATATAAATGTCAATGTTGCTTTAAAAATGATTCAAAAACTCCACTCATTAGAAACTGAGTTAGAGGATCAAGCCAAAATTATACAGATGGAAACTGACATGGATTCTAGAAAGGATGCTGTTGGGGTATATAACAAGATATTACAAAGCATTAGAGATTGCATAGAAAGAATCAATAGAGAATTAATTAAGGTAGATACTCCCTACTTTGGTAAGATACTTTTCAATACAAATATAAGTGGAACTAAAAGGGACTTACCCATATACATTGGGAAATTCGCATTAATGGACCCCAAAACATTTCAACCATTGATAAGTGATTGGAGAGCTCCAATAGCAAACATTTACTATGAAAACAGTGGACCCACAGATAGCTTGTCATATGAATCTCCTGCTGGATTAAGACAGGGAGATTTAATACAAAAAAGACAATTTAATATTTCAGAAGCTAGATTTAAACATATATATGATGCTAAAAGTGGTAATGTAGCCGCAGATGAATTTCTTTTAGCACAACTCACAGAAAGACTTGGACAAAAACTAAAAGATATTGTAGCTACAATACAAGAACAACAAAACAAGATAATAAGGGAGGAAATTAATAAACCTGTCATAATACAGGGAGTTGCTGGAAGTGGTAAAACAACAATTTTGCTTCACAGATTAGCTTACCTCTTCTATACATACAAAGATAAAATCCAACCACAGAAGACATTAATAATAGCCCCTAATAAAGTCTTCTTGGATTACATATCTGATGTCTTACCTAGTTTAGGAGTTGAACATGTAGAAGGAAATACCTATATGTTCTGGGCAAAGAATATATTAGGTTGGGATAATTCATATCTTCTTCATCCAGGAGATGAAGATTTAGAAATTAAAGAGTACAAAGGCTCTAAACAATTCATTGATATACTGGATTCATACTTTGAAGAGTTTGAATCAGAACTTCTAGAAAATATTCCTTACTCTAGAAAGGATGTTCTCAGAAGAAGATACTATGAATTAAAAGAGACATATCCATATATAACAATGGATGAAAGATTATCTCTTTCATTAGAATATACATTTGCTCAAAAACAGTTTAAAGAAAAAAGAACTGGGTATATGCAACAACAAATTGATTCTGATATTGAGAAGAAGAAAGAAATACTTAAATATTTTTCTAAAAGTACTCTCTCTATGGAGATATATCGGGATATGTTTAAAAAGGGGTTTGTAAAAAAAGATATAAGCAAATATACATTAGAAGGTATAGTAAAAAGAGGGAAGATGAAAACATATAGGATGGAGGATCTTGCTCCCATACTCTACCTACATTTGAAAATACATGGACATACAGAGTATCAAAAAGAGTATGTAATGGTTGATGAAGCACAAGACTTAAGTTTAGTACAAATTCTTACTCTTCTTCAAATTGCTAAAAACCAAAATATTACAATAGCGGGAGATTTAGCTCAATCAATTATTCCTCCTTTTTACATTAAAGATTGGCAAAGTGTAATAGATTTGTTTAATCATTTTGGTATTAATAAATATTCATATCATCAATTAAATAGATGTTACAGAACTACTTTAGAAATAATTGAGTATGCAAATAAGATTTTTAGAGATAGATTTCCAAAGGAATACAAATTACCTGAAGCTGTGCTAAGACATGGAGATGAGATAGAGATATTGATGCATAACAAGAATATAACTGAAGTTGATGAAAAAAGTGTTAAGTCTTTAGTCACAACTATTAAAAAAGAATTTGAAAATGGGAAGGTAACCTGTGCATTAGTTTGTAGAGATAGAGAACATGCTCAACAGGCATATGAAAGAATTGTTAAATATGAAGAGTATTTAGAAAAAGATATAGTTGCCTTTTCAGAAGAGAATTACAAAACAGGTTTGTTAATTCTTCCTGTAGAAAGTGCTAAAGGTTTAGAATTTGATACCGTAATACTTCTAGATATCAATGATATTACATATCCAGACAGTGAGCTTTCAACAAGGCTTTTGTATGTAGGTATTACTAGAGCATTGCATAAATTAATAGTTATAGAAAATAGCAATAAATCTCCATTATTAATATAATCTACTATGAGTATATACGGTATTTTAATAGGAATTGCAGTTGTAATAGGAATTGAATTGATAAAGAAAAATAGCAATATTTATTCGTACAAAGATATCCTCCTAATATTAATATCTTCCTTAATAGGTGCCAGATTACTATTCTTACTACATAATACAACCGAAATTGAACAAGGAATTGTCATACCTTATGCAATATGGGATGGTGGTGTTGCATTCTATGGAGCTTTAATGGGCATACTCATTAGTACATACCTATTATTCCGAAAAAAAGGAATTAAATATTTAAAAGTGACAGACAGTATATTTCTCTTTCTTCCATTAATACATGCAGTAGGGAGATTAGGAAACCTTTTTAATTACGAACTGTATGGCAAACCCACCACTCCTTACTGGGGTATATACATACCACCAGAATACAGAGAATTCCCTTACCTAAATTATACTCATTTTCATCCGGTATTTTTGTATGAATCAGTATTAAATCTCTTTACATTTATAATACTTACAGCAATTAAGAAAAGATACAAAACAGATGGAATAATAACGGGGATATATTTTGTTTCCTACTCTTTAATTAGATTGTTAATGAATACCCTGAGAATAGATAAAGAGTATTTATGGATATTTGAAACATCAGATTTACTTTCTGTTCTCTTTCTAATATCTGGTATACTCATACTATTAAATAATATGGGAAAAAATAATATTAAAGATATATTAGCTAAGATATTTTCTAGAGTAGTTACACTCTTTTTAGTATTTCTCTCCGCATTAGCCTTAGTTACGAGTGTAGAATTAACCTTTGAATATGAAGTACTTTTAGTATTACTAACTGTTGTTATACCTATTTCTTCCATCGTTCTTTTAAATGTTTTGGGAGTAACATCTGATTTAAATGTTACCAAAAGAGAGGAAAGACCTAAGCTTTTTATTGTAATGTTCTTCTCCTTTGCCTTAGCACTATTAATATCCCTTAAAATTGGAGAACCTCAATTAATAGTGATATATACAACACTTAACCTTACCTTTATACTTGGATTTTTAATAACTCTTTTTTGGAAAATTAGTTTTCATATGATTTGGAGTATCCTTTCCCTTTTCATTGTTCTCTACCTATGGCAAACCCCATCTTTGTATCTATTAACGATATTCATTCCACTAATCGCTTGGTCTAGATTGCAATTAAAAAGACATACATTTAAACAGGTTCTAATGGGAGCTTTACTTACAATATTCTGTATAATTCTGGTTTTAACATTTCTTAAATTCTGATAGAATTGCCTTAGATATGCTAGAGAATCTAACCATTACACAACTTAGGGAAAAACTTCTTAAAAAAGAAATCTCCTCTTTAGAAATAACTAAGTATTACCTTGATAGAATTGGGAAAGAAGACAAGAAACTCAATTCATATATTACTGTAAATACAGAAAAAGCACTTGAAGGAGCTAAAAAATTTGATAATGATTTTAATAATCAGAAAGATAAGAAATTAGGGGGAATACCAATTGCAATAAAAGATATATTTTCAACTAAAGAGATACTAACTACTGCAGCTTCTCATATATTAGATGGATATACTCCAGTGTATGAATCTACTGTAACAGAAAAACTTTTAAATGAGGGTGCAATATTTCTGGGTAAAACAAATTTAGATCAGTTTTGTCATGGTTCATCTACTGTAACTTCCTACTATGGTACAACTAGAAATCCACATGATTATGAGAGATTACCAGGAGGTTCTAGTGGTGGCTCTGCAGCTGCTACAGCAGCAGATTTATGTGCAGGTTCCCTGGGTACTGAAACTGCAGGTTCCATTAGATTACCTGCCAGTTGGTGTGGTACTGTTGGTCTTAAACCTACATATGGAAGGGTATCAAGGTATGGGGTATTAGCAATGGGTTCTTCATTAGATAGTCCAGGACCAATAACTAAGAGTGTAGAGGATAGTGCATTAATACTCTCTGTAATCGCAGGATATGATTCTAAAGATTTTTCTTCCTACAATACTCCCACAAATGACTATCTTAATGATATAGATTTAAATATGGTAAAAGGGATGAGAATTGCAATACCAAAAGAGTATTTAGAGTTAGAAATAGAG
>Ga0209416_1001124_pt1 | contig 20415 bp, 38 predicted proteins | sample RifGroF1_FD_184001 | JGI IMG/M metagenome (GOLD analysis project Ga0209416, IMG submission 184001) | Groundwater microbial communities from Rifle, Colorado, USA - Groundwater F1 (SPAdes) (version 2) | ecosystem: Environmental > Aquatic > Deep subsurface > Groundwater | place: Rifle, Colorado...
GGACTGGGTGGAGAAGATTAAGGGCGTGATTAAAATTTTGCTAGCTTAATGAAAAACAAAACCAACAATACATTTGATCTTTTTCTTTATCACAATATTGTTCCTCTTGTGACTTCCGCTGTTATAATTGCAATATCTTGGGCTAATCTTGGTGGTCAAATCGCTCTTCTTAATCAGAAGGTTGATTATCTTGTCCAATCTCAAAAAGAGCTTCTTGAAAGCAAACGAGGTCTTGAGACCAGATTTGGAGAACTTTCATTAGACGTGAAAGAATTACAGACAGTATTAAATATTAAAAAATAATGAGAGTTATTCCTTGTAGTCAATGCTCAATGACAGGATGGTATAAGGTCTTAATTGATAAAAATGTATGGCAAAAATGTGAAAAATGCTGTCAGCACAAAAGAGGCTTTAAAAGAAACTCTGTTTCTAAAAATAAATGGTTTTGTATGGATGATTGCGGATATTACAAAGTTAATGATAATAAGTTTTATTTAGGAGACATAGTAATTCCAAATTCCTTGGAAGAAGGTGATCTGATATGAAATGGTTTAATAATTTTCTCAAAGATAATCCAGCTTTAACTGAGGCGTTAAAAGAGGGATTGCGAAACCTTTTATTTGCTTTTCCTTATCAAATGACTTTACTAGTTTCACCTATTTCTTGGGAGGCAAAGATTTTAACTCTAGTTAATAACTTATGGATGATCTTTTGGAGCACAATAGATAAATACCTTCATAAACAGGCAAAAGATGAAAAAGGCTGGACTGGCGAAGCTGACGGATTATTGTCAACAATAACTTTAGGAAAAGTGAAGATATAATGGAAAGATTTACACCTGATCCTCCAGACGCTGACCGTTGGACATCGAGCAAGGAAGTTATCAAGGAAGCCGACAAGTTTGGCGGATCCGACACTAATTGGAGAGAATATACAAGACCAGACACAGAGCATTATTCAGATAAGCCCGACCACTTAGAAAGATCTACCCATCATCAGCCTAACCATTCCCAACACCAACAGGAGTAACAAAAGGTTAAATTTATAAATAAATCCGCAGTATATGCTTTAGGATTTTCCATTTCTTTCTATTTCCTCAATAAAATGTTTAAGCTCAGCAAGTATGTTATAAATATAAGTACCGTGTTTGGTTTTTAAGATTTTCTTTACCCATTTAACCGTGTCTTTGTCCATCTGGTCGCCTTCTTCTTTTGATATGGCTCTTAACATATTATTTTTTTAATCTGGTGCTTGGACTTAAACTTACGCTTGTTGATTGGGAAGTAGAAATTTTGTCACTAAAAAATATTTTCCAAAACAATTTCCAATCTTTCTTTTTTTTAGTTTTTCTCATTATTGAATAGTTTTAATTTTAACTTATGGTGCAATTCCATCTTCCCAATCCCAATAATCTCCTTTTTTATTTGGCGTGTTTAATTCTTTTCGTAACTTTATTAAATCAACACCAATAACCTTTAATATCTTCTCTAAATACCATTGTTTGTGGTGGCCTCCATCAGTTAATAAACCATCAACCGCTAATTCTTCCACTTCTTTCTCTATCTCCCGTCTGTAAGAGGAAAGCTCTTGGCGGAGGAAAGCTAATATTTCTTTCCTTGCTAATTTAACCTGTAAATCCTGACCTGTTCCATCTCCAAATCTCATTTCCAATATGGAACTTAAAAATAATTCCGTTTTAGCCAATATTCTCTCCTCTAGTTTTCCCATAGGTTATTTAACTTTTAAATATTTTTCAATATCACCTTTATAAAATGGGTCATCTGCACCATTTGTACTTTTATTAGGATAATCAGTAAAGTCTAGTTTGCCTGACAATTTATTTTCTCTTGCCATGTATCCCTTAAAATTATCATGCTTTACAAGAATATCTACTTCTTTTTCACTAATCGGTGTTTGAACCAATGTGTAACTTTCAGAGTTTCTTATTAGAACGGCAAGTTTTTTAATCGCCTCTTCATTTCCTTTAAATGGGATATAAAAATTCCAGGTTTCTCCTTCCCAATCGTTTTCTTCTATAAATTTAACAAAGTTTTTCATATTTTTTTATCCTCTAAAGACTGTTTCATAAATCGTATTTTTTCTTAAAATTTTCAAGCTCATTCTCTTCTCTTTGCGAAACTCCAGTAACAATCCCAATCCCCAGTCCTAAGAAAAATCCAAAAGAAAAAATTATAAATATATCCATCTCTATCACTCTTTATGAGCTAAACTTTTAAATCGACCCCGACCTCGACCTCGACCACGACCTCGACCCCGACCTCGACCCCGACCTCGACCCCGACCTCGACCCCGACCACGACCCCGACCTGTAAAGCGTATTAACGCTGTATAGCTGAATGTTCATTTAACATCGTCAGGCAACTGATAAGGATAAACACAAGCGTCTGTTATTGAGTCTGTGTTTACTATGACATCTTCACTAAATGGTTCTATCTCGGCATTAGCTTGTTTGTCTATTCCTTTTTTCATGGCCTCGGAAAACCTACCTGAATCTGCAATCCAACTGGCGTTTGACAGAATTAGGAATTTACCTACAATCTTTTTAACCTTGCCAGTCAGATGATAGGTTACAGTTCGCAGAAAATATTGTTTTCCGATTTCAAAGGGCAATTCTGAACTTGTAACTTCTACATCATTGCTTGATTTTTCTTTAAGAACCTCAAGCAAGAGTTCTACAATCCTGTCGGTTTTCATAAAAATATATGAAATTTATAATTATTTAACCCTACTTAAACCTTTAACTTTATCCAACTTCCTAAACTCTCTCTCAATATCTCTTGCCAGTTTGTGCAGCCTAGCTTCCTTTGTTGCCCCTCTTATTTCTCCATTGTGCCACTCTATAAAATCCTTTTGATAAAAGTAGAGAGCCAAAAGTAAAAGACCGATTAAGAGTAAAATGAAAAGTATGCTATATAGGATGATCATTGATATTTACTTAATATTTATTCTTGCAAACTCACCAAATAGTTCTTTTGCTTTTTTATCATAGGCTTTTGCTGCATTAATTAATTTTTTAAAATATCCTAAAGATATCCTTTTATGATTAAAACCAATTCTTACGTGCCATAATTTCCAACGCTTATGCCAAGAAACGCCTTTATACCCACTTGTACTATTTTTCCTTATTTTGTTATTCCATGCATTCTGTTGTGCATTTACTATTCTTAAATTACTTTTCGTATTATTTAATCCATTTCTATCAATATGATCAGTAAATATTTTGGGATTATCCAATTTTAAAATTATTCTGTGCATTAGAAAATATTTATTATTCCATTTTCCTTTAGGATAACCTGTAGCATAGCCTTGATTATAAAACCACTTATATTGATTTAGTCTTTCAAAGTCTTCTTTATCTATTAAGGCGTATTTATTTTGAGTTAATTTAATTTGTTTCATTTAAATATTTTTAAATGAGGATTATCATTTTAATAGCTTTGCTAAAATAACTGTCAATACAAATACCGTTATTGATCCCACCAATATTGAGATTTTAGTGTCTGCGACATAGTGGGTTATAAGGCGGTTAAAGTCGAGTTTTGTATAATTCATATTCTTAATTTAACTTTTATCTTATTTAAAGTATTTTCAATCTCGTAATATTTCCTAACACAAGTGTCGTTGTTTTTCTCTTTCATGTCTTGGATTGATGAGTTTAATTTAAAAATCTCGTTGGCCTCATATCTATAAAAGTTTCTCAGGTCTTTATATATTATTGTCATGGATATTGCGACAGCTAGGGCTATGGTTTCTATGATTATTACCACGATCCAAAAGTTGATTTTCATATAAATCTGTCAAAATTATCTAGCATAACTTTTAAATCAGATTTTGAGAATTTGGTAATTGAGTGTGCCACAACTTCAAGGTCTCTGAAGCTATCCTCTCCTAATTTTTTAATCATATAGTTGTAATACCACTCCCCCGGTTGTTTAAAATGTTCCAAATGATAATAATGGCAACCCCAACAAGCAAGATCGCAATTAGCAAAATTCCAGCGAGTCGAAATGTAACGGCGGGAAAAATAATGAGTAACTCCGGCATTCTTTTTGACTAAACCACACTTAATACACTCTCCTTTAGCCTTCTCCTTAACCAAGTCAGAACATAACTTATCAAGTTTTTTTATTAAGTTCGGTCTTGTCATTCCTCTTTCCTGTTTTAAATACTTTTTTACTATTTTTAAGTTAGATTTTTTACTAAGTAAGATAGTATGTTTTTTGGGACAAATAAATTCGGTTGCGAATCTATAAACCATATAGTATTTTTTGCATCTCTTACAAAATCTTTTTCTCATAGTCCTATATCCATTGATCTCCGACAATTAAATATTTTATAATATGCAGTTTGTTTTAAACTTATAGGGAAAGAGTCTGTTTTTTTATGACAAGTAAAACATAATGTTCTTCCATTATTAACATCTAATCTTAATTCTGGATATAAAGAAAATGGTTTTATATGATCTGCTTGCAGAAGTCCTCCTTTTTTAAAACAGATTACACAAGTGTAAGTGTCTCTTTCAAAAACTTTTCTTCGCCATATTTTATATTCTAAAGTTTGCCTCAAGGCTCTAGATAATTTTGTTGCTCCATTATTCCAATTCCAATGATTTTTTCCTCTTGTTTTTAAGTTCGGTTTTCCAATTCTAACTTTAGTAAGTTTGTCGATCCATTCTTTAGTCATTTTTTTACCTTTATTCCAACCTCGTCCTAGCTTTAAACCTTTAGTATTTTTAGGTATCTTTCCGACATTCCACTTAGCTTGACATTTTCTACTACAAAACCTTTTTTTATTTATTCTTGATTTAGAAATATAAAATTTCTTTCTACAATTTAAACATTTAATTTCTACCCCATTCTTATTTTTCTTATTAAATATAACAGACGCACAGCTTCTAGAACAACAGAATGTTTTATATTTTTTTAGTCTCCAACTATTCTTTATTTCAATCTTCTTCTTACAATTCACACATTTAGTAATCATAAGTTTAAATCAATAGAACGTCTACACATTGGTTCTCTTCTACCATTATTGTACAGACAGACAGCTTCTGCATAACTCATTCCCGCATCCAGTCTTTTATTGAACCACTTGGTAAATGTATCTCTTTGATCCTTCTCATCCTTAAAACAGAATTTTTTATTGCCTTCGACTAAATACCCGATTTGATTTACCTTCCCTATTGATTCACAATAGACATGAGTTGAACTCAAATCTTGATTAAATCCAATCTCACTCTCCAGATATCTTGTAACCTGATAAATTCTTTCAACTAATGCCATCCTTTGCTGGGATATTAAAATTTGCTCATCTACCGCCTGTTTTCGGGGCTTTTCCCCTTTTATCGGTGTTCGATACCTTATTTCTATCTTTACTGGAAATTTAAGCGTAATTTCAATAGGTTTAGGAAATGTTACCTTATGTTCATCATACCATTCGCTCATTTGTCTAAATAGATACCAAGAAAAAGCAAAGGCTAATCCCATTCCGAGAAGTATTGACAGCAACTTCAATTTCCACATATTTCTTTTAATGCTTTGTTTAGCTTTCTTTGCTTCTTTCTGAATTGGATGTGTGTTACTCTCTAGTTGTTTTATGAGTTTATAATTCATGGTTTAATAAAATTTCTAACAGTTCCAAAAAATGCAGTCTGCAGACAGTAAATCCTATATTTCTCCATCCTCTTTTGGCTTGGTATTTTGATATTGGCGTTAGGCAATTCTCGCAAAAATGTTGTTTCATAGATTTTTAAAGTAATCAAGTTTTAACTTTTCGGTGACTATACTTTCATCTAGTCCATAAATTTTTAAACCAAGGTTAAAGCTTTTAGCCATTTGTTTGGAATATCTTTTGATGTTCCATGCGCCTTGGCAGTTTATACATTTATTGCCGCCATTTAACATTATCCGGAAACTTATGGATATATTACAAATTTCACATTTAAAGTTTTTCAAAAGGGAATATCTTTAGGATCTACATTTTCCGTTCCTTCTTTGCTGAAAGGATCATCACCGGAAAATAGAGCCTCTAAATTTATAAATGTTTCTTTGAACTTTTTTGCTATATCTGGATCAAGTTTTTTGGGCGGTCTTGGATTAACTTGATATTCAGTATCCATTCCCTCTCCTTCTCTAGTTACGACTACATCGTATTCTAGTGGTGACCCCCAATTTTCCTCATCGTCTATCAAAGCTTTCAAGCTTTTAATAATTCCTTTCTGCTTAACTTCCAATATCTGAACCCGTTTCTCCTGATAATTCCAGACCGGAAAAGCCCAGAAATGTTTAACACCTTCAGCCGAAGTATCATTTAGAGATACTTCTTCTATGGTATGTTTTCTGACAGGCTTTCTGTCTTTAGTTCCTTCCTGCCCCGTCCAATATTCCCATCCGGTAATGGCTGATCCTAAAATTCTAAAAGCGTTCGCACCTATTCCCCATCTCATGTAGTTTCCTACATCTTTTGGTACGTTATAGTTCTTTGGTAAAAAGTCCATATTATCTTGTTTGATAAAAACTTGTAAAATCATCGAAATAGCTGTAAATATCATTGTAATAAGGATCAAATGTTACCATGATCATCCAGTATAGTTTTTTTAACATATTAAAATGATAAAACTTTTAATTCCTGAAGTGTTTTTTCCATTTCATCTGCTAGAGCTAATAACTCCGTTTGTAGGTCTTGCTTGCCTGTCATTTTGGCTAAACCTATTAGCTTACCTAAAAGAAAATATAGGTATCCGGGATCTCTCTTTACAATCTCTTTTTTATTTTTCATATTATTTATTTAATTTATAACGATTTCTAATAAATGTTGGAACTTCTAACCAGTCGCTTTCTGAGACATACCACTCATTGACCATAAACCTATTTACGTCTTGTTTGCCTTTTAGTTTGCCTGCCCTTACCCATCTATAAAGTGTCATATATGGAACGCCAAACTTTTTGCCTAGTTCTTTTAGTGAATACATTTTGTCAATCATATGTTACTAAGTGTAAACGATCATTAAAGTCTTGTCAATAGGATCATTTATATCAAACTACATCATATCTTACTCTGAACTTCCTTCCAAGCCCTTAAAAGTTGTTCCTTGCCTTTAAGATTAAATCCCTCATCTTTAACCTCAAAATCTTTCTTATTATCATACTTAGGAGTCAGTAAGTAAAGCATCATGGGTTTAGGTTTAAGATAATATCTATATATAATGCGTCCTTCTTTCTTAATCTTTCTAGGGTTGGCGTACGTTATACCGTAGGGAGTTGTTATTTCAAGTATCGCAAGGTCTTTGATAGCAGATTTAATATGTTTGACATATATCCCACAATCGCCCTTCTTTACTTTCTCGGTGGGGATGTCTATATTAAATGGTTTTCTTATCTCAAGGCGATAAGTTTTCATTTTGTCTGATTGATATTGTCTACTATCAACCTTCTTAAATACTCAGAAAAAGACATACCGTAGCGTTTACGTTCTTTATTTATATAGTTTATCTGCTCTTTAGGGAGGGTTATTGTTTTTTTAATCATTGCCATAATAATTTTATTATGCTGTCTTTTTCCAAAATCTCAGGAGAAAGATCAATTTCACAATTATTTTTGTCAGTTAATTTGGCTCCTGCTTCTACTAACATTTCATTTAAATTGAAAGCGTTTTTATAAAATCCTAGAAGATATTTTCGGCTATGTTCTACAAAGTCTGAGCTAGATGAGGTGATTGACCTTCCAAGATAAATTTCTGAGAAATAGAATCGGCATTCGTTAGTTGTTACAGACAGGAGTCCTAGTATTTTTTGCTTTTGATTTATCTTTGATTCAGCTTGAGCAATAATGTTATTAGAATTAACCATATAGTTTTTTCTCATATTTACAGCTTGTTCTTTGGCTACAAATATTTTTATCGGTACTTCTACATCTTTATCATGGTTGTAATAATTAACAGCTACTATGAAAGAATTTTTAGTTTGTCTTTTAATATAAAATAACTCGCTTGCTCCGTTTTGAGCGTCTGTCATGTCGCCTGAAAATAATATGTTACCTTCTTCACTTCTATAGTTTGCATCCCAACCAAATTTACCGTCTACATTGATTAAAGAAAAATCTAAGTCTATTCTATTGTTACCAACATTATCCCAGTGGACTCCAACTATCATATCTTTTGGAATAGAAATATAAGTCCCTGATGGAAAATATCCTGTAAATTGTTTTTCTGTTGCGGATAGAGCGTAAACTATATTTTCTGGAATATAAATATTCTTACCTTTTACTTGTTTCCCTATATCCTCAATAATGGATTTTTTAACAATCTCTAAAACTCTTCCGGCTTCTGACCTATTGCTGAAATTAAATTCAGTTGCGTATCCTTTACCATTTCTTATCTTATAGAGAATTGATCCTATATCTTTAGTTCTGTAGGTTAGAGCGTAAGCTAAACGTATTTTTCTAAATATATTAGCCCTAGATAATGAGTCTTTAAGTAATTTCTCGTCTACCAATTCAATGTTTGCAGTTATTGTATTTAAGTAATCCTCCTCCATAGGTTTATGATTTTTAACTGCTAGTTTTCTAATTTTATTGATCATCTTTTTTAATTGGCTATTAGTTCTGAAGGCTAAGAATAAGGGTTTAAATCTGTAGAATATAGAAGACAGTTTTTCAAGTCCATGTTTTTCTTTATACTTTAACACTAGCTTGGTAACTCCTAGATTTTGTTTTTCCTTAATCTTTTCTATTAGCTCCTCATTTTTAATAATTAAAGTAGTTTCTGTTGATTTGTAAATAATATATCTCAAGAACTCTACCGGATTTTCTGGAACTAATCCTAAATATTCATATAGAGCGGTTTTAACCTCCTTGTTCTTAATTTCCTGTATCTCTTTCTCGTTCAACTCAACAAATAGGGCAACATTTGTTACATCTTTTAGCGTTTCTTCTTTTAGTGCAATCCCCGTTTGAAGTAGATTTAATAATTTAACTTTCAACTCTTCTTTGGTGTAACCCTTAATTACTATTAATTTTATTTTATCTAAATCAATATCAGGAACATTTAATGCCTCGCTTGGTATGTAAACGTAATCTTTATCGTATATTCCTAAGTTTTCCAATCCGTAAGTTGTGAAGTAATGAATGAGCTGTTCTATTACCAGTTGTTCAATACTTGCTGTTATTATCTTCTGCCATGACTTATGAAAGGAACTATTTAATTCTTCACCGGATAATCCTATTTTCAGTTTAAGTAGTTCTTGATCGCTATAATTGGAAAATACTTCAGGAGAAAAGATAAAACCACGTTTAATTGTATCAGCGGTTACTTGTTCATTAAGTTTACTCTTACTTTTAGTCTTAATAGGAAGTGCTTTAAATAATCTTATGGTGCTTTCCATAATTTAGTAAGGCGGGAAGTAAAAAAAGCATTTTATTAGGAACTTCCTATGCCTTGCTTACAGTATACAGATAGTATACTACATTGTCAACTGTATTTATCTTAAGCTAAGTATTGATTTCCAAGCATAGATCTTAGATCCTTATTTGGGTTAAGGTTTCGTAAGGTCTGTTTATCCGTTGTATCTCGGCAAACCTCTAGATCTATCTCTCCTGCCTAGTTGTGATTTAACAATCGTGCAAGGTCGGGGTACGTTAAGATCTAATTAAACTACACCGTACATACTCGATTTCCTTAGCTGAGTCTTGAGTCCCTATTCCCCAATACTTTTTTTATACTGGTTCGTTTCCAGTGCCGTTGGGGGCTGTCGCTTTGGTCGGCTTAATTTATATGATTTATAGTAGTTATAGAAATCCGGTGAGGAAGTTTTTAGAAGTTGTCTGACGAAGATTATTTTATTTTTAACCGAGTCGTTCATAAAAAAACGAGCTTTGTGAAATTGGCAGGCGTAACACCAGTTTGGCAAGGTATTCCCTTACCAACTTCACAAAACTCGTTCTATAGTGTTACTTCCTTCAGCCCCTTGCCTAGGCTGGCCCACTGCATCGGTGGGAGGTTTGTCGTCCCCTTTTTATCTTCTTTAACTCTATCCAAGCGTACTCGCCTTCGCAATTAAACTTGAATAGGATTAAAAAAGATAACCCCCTAATATGAGCGACCTAGAATAAATGCGTTAGGTAAAGAATAGATCCTAAGACAGTTCTTTACGATCCGACTTAAAATCCTAGACTCGTCTGATTGAGTAATTGAAACGAACAAAAAAACTCAATCAATATAAATATAAACCTTTATTTTATTTTTGTCAAGGGTTAAAATAACTGTGTGAGAAAAAAACGAATAAGAGTCTACCATAAATGCTACATCTGTCGCAAGCGTGAGAAAAAATACAGGAAACTATACATAATCGTGATTGATGGTTTTTTTCATGTAGAGAGGCACAAGTTTATCTCTCCCATAGACTTTTGGCTTTGTCCAAAGCACTTTAATATTAATCTCAAAAACATTTACAGAGAAGACAGATATACAAAATTTAAATGGTTGGCTTGACAAAGGATTTTTTTATATGTTAATATATTATTGGTGAACTATCTTAATAAAGTTTCAAACTCTATCATAAACTCAATCAAAAAAGGGGGCAAACTTCTTATCTGCGGAAATGGAGGATCAGCCGCCCAAGCAATGCACTTCGCTGCCGAACTGATAGGCAAATATCAGTATGGGATGTTGGAGCGAAGAGGACTACCTGCTATCGCCCTAACCGCAAACGTTTCCTCCTTAACCGCCATAAGTAATGACTGGGGTTTTGATTACGTCTTTTCCCGACAGGTCGAGGCTCTGGGAAATAAAGGGGATATCCTTTTTGTTATCTCAACCTCCGGCAAATCAAGAAACTGTCTTGAGGCCGTTAAGATTGCTAGAGAAAAAGGCTTAGAGGTTATTGATTTGGCAAGAAATCACGGTAAGACTGCGGCCGAGATTCAAGAATACCAATTGAAATTAATTCATCAGTTAACGGGAAAAATTGAGAAAGCCTTTTTATGAATAACTTTATTATTATTGCAAGCACTATGGCAATTGCAGTATTTTATTTATTAATTAGATTAGGAAAATGAGAGTTTCAGCTATTGCTCCAACTAGAATTTCTCTTTTCGGTGGCGGAACTGATGTAGACCCTTACGCCTCGGAATTTGGAGGCGCAGTAATTAATTTGGCTATAAATATAAGGCAGCACCTAATTTTATATACTAAAGACGACATCTGGAATCCGGAAAGTTCATTTAATAGTTTTCCCAACGGAGCAGACCCCAATTTCTACTTTAATATTTTGAAATCCTACAAACTTAATGGAGGACACCAGACAAAAATCGTTTCCCGCTATGACGGATTCATAAAATCAGGTCTTGGTTCGTCTGGGGCAGCGGGAGTTAGTTTGGTTGGGGCTATCAATAAAGCATTTTCTTTAGGCATGACAAGGCACGAAATAGCAGAAAACGCCTGGCAAAACGAGATAGACTTTGGTATTTATACAGGCAAACAGGATCAGTTCGCTTCAGTTTACGGGGGATTAAACTACTTCAGTTTCAGCGATAAAGTTGAGGTAGTTAAAATCACTCCGCCCCCCGAACTTACAAATTGGATGGTTCTTTTCTATACGGGAGGCGAAAAGAAAGACCACAATGTCCAAAAGGGATTCATCAATCCCGACAGGAAAAAGTTAAGAGCTTTAGATACCTTGAAATACATAACCGGACTCGCCCTTCCTTTGTTTTTAACTGGAAAATGCAAAGAAATAGGCGAGCTTCTGGATTTAAGCTGGCAATATAAAAAGAAGTCCAATAAAGTCACAAACGACAGAATTGACGATATCTATTCTTTGGCAAAAGATGAAGGGGCGATAGGGGGAAAGATCTGTGGGTCGGGTGGAGGAGGCTATATGTTTTTTATGTGTCCGCCTGAGAAAAGGGAAAATTTGGTAAGAAAAATGAGGAATTTCAAGATTGGACAAGTTGATTTTAATATAGATTTTGGGGGATTAGATGTAAGAGTCTTATGAGAGATTTAAAAGGTAGATTTATAAAAGGGAATAAAGGTTTTTGGTTAAATAAGAAACGACCTAATCTAATACAAACTGGGGCTGTAAAAACAATGTTTAAGAAAGGCCAAAACATAGGAGAAGAAAATATTGAATGGCGAGGAGATAAGGTAGGGTACTATGCTTTACATAGTTGGTTAAAAAGAAATTACGGAAAGCCAGATATTTGTAGAGAATGTGGATCTATAAAGAATGTTCAATGGGCTAATTTAAGTTATAAATATAAGAGGGATATTGATGATTGGATTAAATTATGTTATCGCTGTCATAGAGTATATGACAGAATGAATGGATGGGGATTAGCTAGTCTCAAGTTTAAAGAATTACAAAGATAATATGCGTGCTCTATGTCTCTGTGCTGGTTATGGTTCACGTTTGGGGGACCTTACCAAAAATAGGCCTAAACCAACTATTGAAATAAATGGGAGGTCAATAATAGATCATATTGTATCAAAGTTACACATTCATGGGATAACCGAGATCATTGTAAATTTGCATTATTTAGAAAATATGATGACTAATCATTTACAAGATAATGTTCTATATTTTTATGAGCCTAGACTTCTAGGCCATAAAGGAACGATATTGGCTTTAAGAAAATGGTTGGAAGATGAGGATTTTTTAGTCATAAATGGTGATACTCTTTCAACCTTAAATTACACTTCAATGATAATGGCACATAAAAGCGGAATGATTACTTCTTTTATGGATGAAAATAGGGCGGCTGGCACTTGGATATATCCACCGCTTTATTTTAAAGATCAAAATTTACCTATTAATCCCTATCGTGATCCAATAATTAAATGGTTTGATTTAGGAACGAAAGAGCGGCTTGAGGAGGCTAAAAAATATTTTAATCAAAATGAATAAATACATAGTCTGTAAAACCTGTCTTGCAAACGGTAAATACCCGCAAACTCTTGGAATTATAGACGATTATGGGATATTGAATATTAAACGGGTCAACAAGCTTTCAACTATAATAGGAGGAGCAGAGTTAACTTTAACTTGTGACCAATGCCAAAGTTCAGTTGTTATAAAGATACTAAGAAAGCAGCCCGCACCTAAAAACATTGTAGGGACAATATCTGTTGAGGAGACGGAGTTTAAATATCAATGGTCATGAAATATATAAAATTAGTGCTCCAATTCTTGTTTTTGATTATCGGTTTAACAATTTGGGGAGTTTTTTCCATTTTATATACCGCTTGGAAAAAAGCGCATGGAATACAGGTTGATAATGCCGATTTGACATGAGATCAATAAGGGTGAGTGAATTAATGTTCCAATACGAGAAACTTCAAAAGAAGAGAATCCAAGCATTTGAAAATGATAATAAAATAGTTATTTATTTTAGAAACAGAGAAGATAAGGTTGAAGATATTAAAGTAATTGACAAACAAAAAAATAAGGTATAAGATATATTTGTTCAAACAACGTGTAATTTATAGGACACCGGATAGGTGTTTTTTTTTATGTCAGGCAAACTTTACGATCCAAGCAAAAACTACGAAAACTTAGCAAATGAGTATCTTGCAACTTGTGGAAGGGAGCAAACCAAGCTTCCAAAGATAAGTCAATTCTGTCGAGAATATATTGGGGCAAATGAAGATACTGTTAATTTATGGTTAAAAAAAGATTGGGAAGAAAAGACAGATAACTTCGGAGCAATAAAAAAAGCAATCAGTAAAATCAAAGAAGTGCAGAAAGAACAACTAATGGATGACGGGCTTTACGGAGGCAAAGAAGTCAACAATGCAATGGCAATATTTATCTTGAAAGCAAACCATAATATGGTTGAAACCGAAAGAAAAATGTTTGTCGGTGGGGAAAATAATGAACCGATAGAAATTAGAATAATATCAGAAAATGGCAATAGATTTAACGATAAAGAACTTCCCGAAGCAACAGAGCATATTTGACAGTCAGTCTAAATATGCAATAGCTGTTAAAGGAAGACGATTTGGATTAACCAAAGGCGCAGCCAACGATTTCATCAAATGCGCCATAGAGAAGAAATTCAGCAAAGGATTATGGGTAGATACAGTCAACTCAAACATAGACAAATATATAGAGCGTTATTTTATTCCGCACCTTAACAAACTGCCAAAAAGAGTCTGGAATTGGCGAAAGCAGGCCAAGATGATTGTGATAAATGGCGCATATATTGATTTCAGGTCAGCCGATACACCAGAGACAATGGAGGGATTTGGTTATGATAAGGCTTTCCTAAACGAAGCTGGAATAATTTTGAAAAACGAATACCTGTGGGATAATGCGATAAGGCCGATGTTCTGGGACTATCCGAATGTCAAGGTTGTGATAGGAGGCACACCAAAAGGCAAGGGTAAGTTCTACCAGCTTTACCAAAGGGGGCTAGATCAAACGCAAAAGAGCTATCAAGCGTTTCACTTCACTTCGTTCGATAGCCCGTTTGAACACATACATCAGGCGATAAGAGAGGATATGGCCTCAATGCCTGAACAGGTAATTGAACAGGAGATATACGCAAAGTTCTTAGAGGATACAGGCGTAGTTTTTAGGGATTTTCTCTCAATAATGGATGCCATACCTAATAAGCCAATTATAGGGCATAGATACATCATAGGAGTTGATTTGGCTAAAGTTGAGGATTTTACAGTCTTAGCGGTTTACGATACGTTTAACAATAAACAGGTATATCAGGCAAGGTTTAACAAAATAGATTGGGGCATGCAAAAGGCAAGGATTGCCGAGACAGCGAGGCATTTTAACGATGGATCATCTCCTAGGTCTAATCCTGCATCGGTTGTCATTGATGCTACAGGTTTAGGCGATCCGATTGTTGACGATCTGGCAAGGATGGGAATACCAGTTGATCCCATAAAGTTCACAAATGATCAGAAGAGGCAGTTAATCGAGAAGTTGGTAAATTGGATAGAGCTTAAACGAGTTCATTTATTACCTATCCAAGAGACTAAAGTTGAATTGAGCAATTTCACCTATGATATTTCAGAGACGACAGACAGAGTGCGTTACGAGGCACCAGTTGGTTTTTACGATGATATTGTGATTGCACACGCTCTGGCAGTTTGGCGACTTAATGTTAAAGAGAAAGTATTACAAGTTATTCCTAAAACTAGGATTAGATTAAGTTATGAAAGGCAACTTAAAGAGAGGGAGATTGATCAAGGTATTGAAATCCCCACAGGTGAATGGGTTGAGTGGGGAGCGTGAAATTTCAAAAGGCGCTTGGCAAGAAAAGTTAGACAAGGCACTTCTTGACGCATTTGACTTGATGCAGAGGTGTTTATTGGATATGAACTTTATTGTATTAGGTGATGCTGCCAGATGTATCAAGGAGAGAAGAGGGCTTGATTGCAATAAATTGGAGTTTGGTATTGAGAAACGCTATCTAACGCCAGAGGTCATGTCAACTTTAAAAGAGTGGGTAAAAGGGGGACAGTTTGTGGATAACGGATTTAGCTATGTGTTTGAAGGAGTGCTAGTAAAGTTTAAATTCATTAAGAGGAAATATAAGTTCTTCGAGAATCTTGATAGTCAGGTATATATGCCGGAGTGGTATAAAATCGCAAATCCATTCGATAAGTATTGGAAATCCAGATTCTTTGTTCAATAAATATGAATCTACAATTACAACAGGCATTACAAATACTTAAACAGAAGAGAGATCAATTAATGGGAAACATAGATCAAATGGGACAACAAATGATGACGCCACAAGGACGACAAGAGGGAATGGATTTAGCGATGAAGATGGTTACGGGAGGTATGACAATGCCAAAAACAAGTCTTGCTAATGAAGCGCTTTATGGACAAAGAGATAAAATAGCAAGACTTCTTAACCCAAAAAATCTTGGATATATCAGGGAAGGAGTAATAAGAGGAGGAAATACAATACAAGATTGGTCTTCCCTTTCAAATATAGCGAAACTTATCGAAAAAGGAAAAGATACTCCAGAGAATCTTAGATCGGCTATGGAGTTGTTAAAAATGATAGGGTTAATTAAATGACAGAAATAATATTCGGATCAATAATATTTGCTTTAATTAGTGTTATTCTTTACGAGAAGTATGAGAACAAGAAGGAACGATCAAAGCTTATAAATGCTCTATTAGCTAAAACTCCAGAACAATTTAGGGATTTGGAGTTAGCAGATAAAGTTAAGCCAATCGAAACTCCTAAAAAGGCAGAACCAGAGTTTATACCAGAGTCGGAGCTGGATGATAAGAAGTTTGCAGAGATGATTAAAAAGGAAGTAGCATGATATGGATTACTCAACAGACACTTTAACAACTAGACAGATGGGACAGGCGGTTGACGATATGATGTCAATGGTTAAAAACCAACGTTTTCCTTTTGAGAGACGCTGGTATGACAATAACTTCTTTGATGACGGGTATCACTTCCGTTATATGTCAAGAACGGAGAATAAGATTGTTGATCTGTCAAGAGCCTCGACCATCTGGGCGCCAATGCGCTCAATTCCCAAAGCCAGCAGGCAGATCAGGGGGGTTGCAAATCTTGCCGCAGCCCAAAAGTTTGTGCCTATCGTATATCCAGAACGCATATCTCCCTCACAGTATCCCCCAGTTCAAGTTCAAGATCCAGAAACAGGACAACCTATAATGCAACAGAATCCAGAGTTTTTAGAAGCACAGAAAGAGTCCAAAAGAATAGCTCAAGGATCAGGACACTGGATAGAGGAAGAGTTTAAAAAGCTTGAGTTTTCGGAGAAGCTGGCTTTTATGATTATTCTAACTGCCAAGCATGGTATATCTTACCTTCAAATCTGGCCGGATAATATTGATGAGAGCTTAAAAATGATGGTGTTGGATGCTTTTGATATATATACAATAGGTTCGATTAATGAACTTGAAGACGCCCCATTTCTTATTAAAACCAGACCAAGAACAATCGCAGACATCAAAGCTGACGAAAGGTATCCACTGGAACAGGTCTTGCAAATCCACCCAGACAACAGGCATGCCTCCTCTGATATCAAGGAGGCTTATGAAAGAGCTAGGCACGGAGATAGGGCGGGAATGGATCAGGCCGCAACGGTTCTTGAGAAGGAAGCGTTTATTAAAGAATACTTAAATGATAGCAATATGCCACGTATTAGATTGCAGAAAGATGGCGGAGAAATATTAAAGCGAAAGAAAAAGGGCGATCCAGTCATTCGTCAGACATTTGTTGCAGGCAATATCACCTTAAGCGATAAATATTTAAACCTCCCTGGTTATCCGATTGTTGATCTTCGATTTGAACCGGGTTCGCTTTATCAAGTTCCTCTTATTGAACGCTTCATTCCACAAAATAAGTCGCTAGATTTAGTTGTATCAAGAGTTGAAAGGTACTTACATACAATGGTTACTGGTTCTTGGAGCGTTAAGTCAGGAGAACCAACCGAACCAGACAATACGGCAGGCGGCCAGATATTCAAATACAATACAGTTCCTCCTACTCAAAATCCGATAGCTTCAATTCCTCCTTTTGTCTTCAATTTTATGAATTTGCTTGAGAGTTTAGTCGAAGAACAGGGAGTAACCACAACTGCATTAGGCAAGCTGCCATCAGGAGTCAAGGCTAATGCGGCCATTGAAACCTTGAAAGAGAGTGAATTTGCTAATCTTACGATACTTCTAGATAGAGTAAAAGGAGTTGCTAAAAGAACAGCCGAGAAGATGCTTGATTATGCCGATGATTACTTCGTAACCCCTAAAACCGTCTACTACATGGAGAAGGGCGAGCCACAATACTTTGACATTATAGGAGCTTCTGCTATGGAAAAGCGACAGGATCTAAAAATTGACACAGAACCCTTAAATGCAATACCAATCAAGCGTGATTATAGAGTAGATATTGAGGTTGAGAGGGGATTGGCCTATACATATCAGGGTAAGAAGGAGGCGGCAAAAGAGCTTGGTGATTATATGATTCAACTCTCACAATTGGGCTTGGTTGATCCAGAAGTAGTTAAGGTCTATTTGAGAAAACTATTGGAAGTTTACGGATTTGGAGCTTCAAACGAGATCATGGAGGCTATGGAGCAGTACACGGCAGCAGGACAGTTGACCGAAGAACAGGTGCAGACTATAAAAATTGCGGTTATAGAAGTGATGAAGGATATGCAAAAAGCTGGAATCTTGCCAACGATGGAGCAGAGGATAGAGGAGGGCAAGGTTGCAACAGCGGAGGCTATTCGAGACACAGGTTTAGCCAGCAAAAAGCCTCAAGAGATGATTGATCCGCAGGAGCAGGCTAAAAAAGATCAAGAAATGGCTCATTCTGACGAAAAACATCAAATATCTGTGCAAGGAGCGAAACAAAAACAGACAATAGAGGCAATGAAAGCGGTACAAGACATAAAATTGAAGGATAAAATGGCTAAATCACAGGCCAAAATGATGAAAGGAGGTCAAAATGCCGATAACAAAGACAGGAAAAGAAGTAATGAGTAATATGATGAAAGAATACGGAGCAGAAAAAGGAAAACAAGTATTTTATGCCTCAATTAACGCAGGCAAGGCTGGTAGCTCGAAATGGCACGGCAAAAAGAAAAAGAAATCGTCTGGTAAAAGTTATGACCGTGAACATATTAAATTGGCAAGGAGGATGATGAAATGAAAAAATTAGTTTTTTTAGAATACGCTTTTATCTTTGGGGACGATACCTTTGATAATCTCTATGACTTTGAAAAGTTGTTATCTCAAGTATTCAAAGTTAAGGGTTACGAGGCACGGATTATTGACGCCTTGCGAGGATCGGTTGGCAGGCGTGTAATCTATGTCCAAAAGAATACCGATTTGTTAACCAAAACCACAGAAGCCGATAAGGCTAGAATTACAGGAGGCAAAAAAATATGATAGATAGACCTATTTCATCTGGAGCCCATGAAGATGGCGTAAATCAGCAGTTTTCAATTATAGGAGTACAGGGAACTTTGGGTACTGCGGACACTGGAGGTACAGCTAATACAATTCCTATTGGTGCAAATCCGGCAACTGGAGCAATGTATGTTCAGGATTTATCAGGAGCCTCTGGAACGACTAATGTTTTAGTTGTCGGAGGAACTTTAAACGCAGGTACAGTTACCGTTGGATCAATCTCAAATATTGGTCAAATTCACAATGCGGGGACATTGGCGGCAGGCGATAATAATGTCGGAAATGTAGACATCGTAACTATTCCTCAAGTGTCAATTGGAACATTGCCTACTTTAAATCTCACAACGGGTACAATAACAACAGGTTCTTTGAGTAATTTAGCTATGCTCCATGCTGGTACTTTGACCACACTTCCTCAAATATCAGTGGGCACTTTACCAACGCTTAATTTGACCACGGGAACAATTACGACAGGATCATTGACTAATATTGCACAAGTCCACAATGCTGGAACTCTCGCCGCTGGAGCAAATAATATCGGTGACATTGATGTTGCAACAGGCACAGTAACTTTAGTTTCTACCGTAACCACTCTTTCAAATCTAACTAATGGTTCTGTTCGTATGACTGTAGGCACTTTAACTACAGGATCACTCTCAAATGTTGCGATGCTCAATGCCGGGACAATTACTTCTGTAGGTTCAGTTTTAGGAATAGGGGGAACGGTTACAGTTACGGGTGGAGGTGGCGGTGTTGAATATGAAGAAGGAACGTCAGTGGGGACATTTACTTTAAAAGCCATAGGTTATGAGGATGCCGGTGGCACTTTACGACTTCCTTCACCAACTAATCAATTGCCAGTTGTAGCTACTGGTACAGTTCTTAATACGGGAACAAATGTAAATTTAGTAACTGGAACAGTTACGACAGGTTCACTCTCGAACGTGGCGATGTTAAATGCCGGTACGGTTGTTCAAGCGTCAGGTACAACTACATTAGTTTCTACGGTTACAACTCTTTCTAATTTAACCAATGGAAGCGTAAATGTCCTTACTGGAACTATTCAAAATAGCGGTACTACAACGGGCGTAGGAGTGGTATCAGCCTTAACTGTTGGAACAGTTGGCGGTAAGGCGGCAAGCGGTGCTGCAGCTGTTGCCAATCCAGTATTAATAGGTGGGACTGATTCAGGTGGAACAGTCTATGTGCCATTGGTTAATTCAGCAGGAGCCATGTCAGTTACAGGAGCTTCAGCAGGAACTTATGTAAATATATCAACTGGGACACAGCAAACATTGGGGACTGTAGCAGTTGTAAATAATATTGTTACAGGTACTCTTGCCGCATCGGGAACAACAACGGGAGTAGGGGTTGTTTCTGCATTAACTGTCGGCACAATTGGAGGTAAGGCAGCTTCAGGAGTCGCAGCAGTAGCTAATCCTGTATTAATTGCTGGTACTGACAGTGGCGGG